>JGI20155J14468_10003025_pt1 | contig 11978 bp, 12 predicted proteins | sample COG_05_FD_14468 | JGI IMG/M metagenome (IMG submission 14468)
GTGATTATTTAAATCAAGGTTATCTTGATGATGAATTAAATTTAATATACGAAAAAACAAAAGCATTATCTCGAGGTCAATTCACTGGAGAAATTACACCTTTTATTAAGGCTTCTGCTGAAAAATATTTAAGTCTTCGATCAATAGCTCAAAGTTCAAAAGTTGTTATAGTATTATCTGCAATTATTGCCTCTGTTGCTTACGCATATAAAAAAATTTCATCTAATTCTAGAACAAGAGAACCAGTTGAAAAATTTTTGAACGCAGTTTTATTTACAGCTTCTTTAGCTGCAATATTAACCACTGTTGGAATAGTTTTCTCACTTATATTTCAAACTATAGATTTTTTTAAAGTAATTCCATTATTTGATTTTGTCTTTGGAACTCACTGGTATCCAGCAAAAGCTTTTGTTAGAGATTCTTCTGAGGCTTTAGATCCGACAATGTATTCAGATACTTTTGGAGCAGTCCCTATTTTTGCAGGCACTTTTTTTATTGCATTTATTGCTATGTGCGTTGCTATCCCAATTGGATTAATGAGTGGAATTTATTTAGCTGAATATGCATCATATAAAGTTAGACAATACGCAAAACCTTTAATTGAAATTTTAGCTGGTATACCAACAGTTGTTTATGGTTTTTTTGCTGCCCTAACTGTTGGCCCATTTTTAAAAGAATTAGGAACCTCTATGGGTCTTGAAGTTTCAGCTGAAAGTGCTTTAGCAGCAGGAGGGGTAATGGGCATTATGATCATACCATTTATTTCAAGTTTAAGTGACGATGTAATTACAAGTGTACCTCAAAGTTTAAGAGATGGAAGTTATGCTATGGGAGCAACTAAATCAGAAACAATCAAGAGAGTTATTTTTCCTGCAGCATTGCCGGGGATAGTTGGATCTATTTTACTTGGTGTTTCAAGAGCTATTGGAGAAACAATGATAGTTGTTATGGCTTCTGGTTTAGCTGCTAATTTAACTTTAAATCCATTAGAATCTACTTCAACTATTACAGCTCAAATTGTAGTTATTCTAATTGGAGATCAAGCTTTTGGCGACCCAAAAACGCAAGCTGCTTTTGCTTTAGGTATGTCATTATTTTTAGTAACGCTTTGTTTAAACATTGTGGCCTTAAAAGTTGTTAAAAAATATAGAGAGAAATATGAATAAAAATAAAGAACAGTTATTAAAAAAAAGATACAAGGCTGAACAGAGATTTCGCTTATACGGTCAAAGTGCAATTTTTATGGCACTTTTATTTTTAACATTTTTTATTTTCAAAATTTTTTCAACTGGCCATTCAGCTTTTCAAAAAACTTGGCTCATTGTTCCAGTAACTTTTGATGCTGAATTAATGATGTTAGAACAAAATCCTTCTAATGTGGATATACAAGACGCTGATTATTACGATATAGCATTAAAATCAATGGCTGATTTAGATCTAAATGCCAATGAGGATCAAGAAAATGAATTGAAGAGAATGGTGTCTTATTTCTTCGAAAAAGAAATTAAAAATGAACTTTTAAATGACCCTAGTTTAATAGGAAAAACAAAAGAAGTTTATTTAACTGCTTCAGATGATTTAGATCAAGTCTTTAAAGGAAATTATCCAAGAGATTTACCTGAAGACCAAAGAAGAGTAAGCGATTATCAATTAAAAATTTTTGATCAACTTGTTGCTAATGGTAAGGTTGAAAGTAAATTTAATATAAGTTTTTTTACAAATCCTGACTCAAGAGAAGCAGAGCTAGCTGGAATAGCAAGTTCATTTATGGGATCAATTTTTTCTATACTTGTTTGTTTAATGATAGCTTTTCCTGTAGCAGTTCTAGCAGCAATCTATCTTGAAGAATTTGCTCCTAAAAATAGATTTACTGATTTTATTGAAGTGAATATAAATAACTTAGCAGCAGTTCCATCTATAGTTTTTGGTCTATTAGGGTTAGGCGTTTTATTGGCTATATTTCAATTACCAAGGTCTACCCCATTAGTTGGAGGTATCACTTTGTCCTTAATGACTTTACCAACAATAATTATAGCTGCTAGAGCATCTTTAAAAGCGGTTCCACCAAGTATAAGAGAGGCTGCACTTGCTATGGGAGCAAGTCGAATGCAAACCACAATGCATCATACTGTTCCTCTTTCAATGCCTGGTACGTTATCAGGTACAATAATAGGTTTAGCGCAAGCTTTAGGAGAAACAGCACCCCTCATTTTGATTGGCATGGTTGCTTTTGTTAACACGATACCTGGATCACCTATGGATCCTGCTGCAAGTTTACCAGTTCAAATTTATATTTGGGCTGAAAGTGCTGAAAGAGGATTTGTAGAAAAAGTCTCTGCATGTATAATGGTCTTACTTGGTTTTTTAATAACAATGAATTTATTTGCCCAAATAATTAGACATAAATTTGAAAAAAAATGGAGTTAAAATGATAAAGATTAAAGCAAAAGATGTTGATGTTTTTTACGGAAAAAAACAAGCACTCTTTAATATAAGTTTAGATATTGAGGAAAATCAAGTAACGGCATTAATTGGTCCATCTGGTTGTGGTAAATCAACTTTCCTAAGATGTCTTAATAGAATGAATGATGTAATTGATATCTGCAGTGTTAAAGGAGAAATTTTAATTAATGACTTTAATATCAATGATAAAGGTTGTGATGTAGTAAGACTNAGAGAAAAAATTGGTATGGTTTTTCAAAAACCTAATCCTTTCCCAAAAACTTTATATGAAAATGTATCTTACGGTCCAACAATTCATGGTATAGCTCAATCAAAACAAGAAATGGATGAAATTGTTGAAACTAGCTTAAAAAAAGCTGCACTATGGGAAGAGGTAAAAGATAGGTTGCATGAACCTGGAACTGGATTATCTGGAGGGCAACAGCAAAGACTTTGTATTGCTAGAGCAATTTCTGTAAGCCCTGAAGTTATATTAATGGATGAGCCTTGTTCAGCATTAGATCCTATAGCAACAGCACAAATTGAAGAATTGATTGATGGGTTAAAAAAAGAGCACACAATAATAATTGTAACTCATTCTATGGCTCAAGCGGCACGTGTATCTCAAAATACAGGTTTTTTTCATTTAGGACAATTGATAGAACATGGATCTACTGATAAAATATTTAAGAATCCTGATAATAAAAAAACCCAGGACTATATAACCGGGAGGTTTGGATAATGTCTGAAGCAGCACATACAGTTAAATCTTACGAAGAAGAACTAAAAAATCTCAATGCTAATATCATTAAAATGGGAAGTGCATGTGAGGAAGCTTTGGGTAAAGCAATTCAAGCCATTACCACAAGAAATAGCGACTTTGCGGAAGCAGTAATTAAAGACGATGAAAAAATAGATAAATATGAAGCTTTGGTTGAACAACAAGTCGTAAATTTAATTGCTTTGAGACAACCTATGGCAATCGATTTAAGAGAGACAGTAACGGCTTTGAAAATGTCTTCAGATTTAGAAAGAATAGGTGATTTAGCGAAAAATATATCCAAGAGAACACTTTTGCTTAATGAAAATCTTCCAAAGAACTTGGTAGATTCATTAATTAGAGTATCAAGCAATGTTCAAAAACAATTAAAATCAACATTAGACGCTTATCTAGAAAGATCTGCGCCAATGGCAGTAAATGTTTGGGAAAGTGATGAGCAAATAGATGATCTTACAAATCTTTGTATGCAAGAAGTTATAAAATATCTTAAAGAAAATGAAAAAAATTTAGAAGATGGAACACACTTGTTGTTTGTGACCAAAAACATTGAGCGTATTGGTGATCATACTACAAATATTGCAGAACAAATTTTTTATTTAGTTAAAGGTGAATATTTAGAAGGTGATAGACCCAAAGGCACCGAGCCAATTGTAACTGGAGAAAAATGATTCATGTTTTCATAGCTGAAGATGAAGCATCAATTGTTAGTTTGTTAAAGTATAATCTTGAAAAAGAAGGTTATAAAGTTAGTCATTCAGAAAATGGAGAAGATGCTCTTAAACAAATAAAATCAAAACAGCCAGATTTAATATTAATGGATTGGATGTTACCTGAATTATCTGGTGTTGAAATTTGTAAAAATTTAAAAAAAGATAATAAGTTTAATGATATTCCTGTTATTATGTTAACTGCAAAAGGGGAGGAAGAAGACAAATTAAAAGCATTTGATACTGGTGCAGATGATTATGTAACTAAACCTTTTAGTCAAAAAGAATTGAATGCTAGAATTAAATCTTTATTGAGAAGATCTAAGCCTCAATCATCATCAGACATTGTAGAATTTACTGATTTAAAAATAGATCGGATTACAAAAAGAGTTTATAGAAAAGATAAGGAAATTACTTTAGGTCCAACTGAATTTAAACTATTAGATTTTTTTATCAAAAATCCAAAAAGAGTTTATTCAAGAGAACAACTTCTAAATAATGTTTGGGGGGAAGATATATATGTTGAGTCTAGGACAGTAGATGTTCATATTAGAAGATTAAGACAAGCAATTAACATACAAAATACAAAACCATTAATTAGAACAGTGAGATCAGCTGGTTATTCTTTAGAATCTTGAAGATCTTTGGGCCTTATAAATTCTTTTAATACTCCTTTTTTCTCAACTTCATTCCAGGATTTAATATCAAACTCAATTTTTGCAAATGCTGCTGTTGGGAATTTATAATTCATTAGTTTAAAATTATTCGTATTATGATTTTTTGTAAGATTTCGTACTAAATTTTTCACTGATGGTTCATGGTTTATTACCAAAATTGATTTATATTCATTGGATATTTCTTTAATTTTTTTTACAATTACATTCTCATCAACCAAATATAAATCTTTTGAGAAATTAACTTTTTTTGGTTTACTAATTTTCTTGGATAAAATTTGAAAAGTTTTTTTTGTTCTTTTTGATGATGAAATTAATGCATAATTAAATTTAAATTTTTTTTTAACAAAAAATTCACAAATCATTTTTGCGTTTTTTTTGCCTCTTTTACTAAGTGGTCTATCAAAATCATTAATATTTAAATCATCCCAACTAGATTTAGCGTGTCTCATGACGTATAATTGATACATAAAATCTAAATATATGACTGCTATAAAAAAACAACAGAAAGAAGAGCTGAAATCTAAATATTTAAATAGAGAGCTTTCTTGGTTAAAATTTAACGATAGAGTACTTCTAGAAGCGCAAAATATAGAAAATCCTCTTTATGAAAGAGTAAAGTTTTTATCAATTGCCGGATCTAATCTAGATGAATTTTTTATGGTCCGTGTTGCTGGATTATATAGTCAAATAAAACAAGAAGTTGACTCATTAAGTTCAGATGGTTTGACACCTGAAGAACAAATGGATGAGGTAGTAATTGAAACTAAGAATCTATTAAAAAAACAAAACAAAATTTTTGTTCAACTGATTACGGAATTAAAAAATAATAATATCAGTTTAGTTAAACCTGTTAATTTAAAGATTAATGATAAAAAAAAACTTCTAGAAATATTTAAAGAAGAGATTTATCCTTTATTAACACCATCAGCAATTGACCCTGCACACCCATTTCCATTTATAATTAATCAAGGAAGAGCACTTGTAATGAAGTTAAGAAAAAAAAATAAAAAAAGGTTTTTAAACTCGATAATAGTAATACCAAAAGCACTATCTAGATTTATTGAAATAGAGTCTTCAAGAAATCATAAAAAATTTGTTATTCTAGATGATGTAATAAGTTTTTTTGCTAATGAAATTTTTCCAGATCATGATCTAGAAAAGAAAATGATTTTTAGAGTAATAAGAGATAGCGACGTAGAAATTCAAGAGGAAGCGGAAGATTTAGTTAGATCATTTGAATTAGCTTTAAAAAGACGTAGAACGGGTGATATAGTTCGTTTAGAGATCCTAGAAAATAGCGACAATGAATTAGTAAAATTTATTACAAATAAATTAGAAATAAACCCGGACTATATTTATAATATATCTGGCCTTGTTGGAATTCAAGATATAGATCAAATATGTAAAGTCAAAAATTTAAAATTAAGATTTAAGCATTTTACACCCAGAGAAGTTGAAAGATTAAAAGAATATAATGATAATTTTTTTGAAACTATTAAACAAAAAGATTTAGTTGTTCACCATCCTTTTGAAACGTTTGACTCAGTAATTGAATTTTTGAACCAAGCAGCAAATGATAAAAAAGTTATAGCTATTAAACAAACTTTATATAGAACAACTCTAGACTCACCTATTGTTAAAGCTTTAATAACAGCTGCAGAAAATGGAAAAACAGTTACCGCTTTAATTGAAATTAAAGCTAGATTTGATGAGGAAGCTAATATTCAACTATCAAGAAGTTTAGAAAAAGTAGGTGTTCAAATTGTTTATGGTTTTGCTAAATATAAAACTCATGCAAAATCATCATTAGTTTTAAGAAGAGAACAGGGTAAAATACAAACTTATTTTCATTTAGGAACTGGCAATTATCATCCAGTAAATGCTAAAATTTATACTGATTTGTCTTTATTTAGTAATGATAAGAAAATGGCATCAGATGTTGAAAAGTTTTTCAATTATGTAACAGGATACGCAAAACCAAGAAATTTAAATAAAATTTCTATATCGCCAGTAAATATGAGGCAGACCTTAAATGAAAATATTGATGCTGAAATTAAACATTCTAAAAATGGAAAATTTGCAGCTATTTGGGCAAAAATGAACTCTTTAGTAGATCCAGAAATTATTGATAAATTTTATGAAGCTTCGAATGCTGGTGTAAAAATTCATTTATTTGTAAGGGGTGTTTGTTGTTTAAGACCAGGAGTTAAAGATAGATCAGAAAACATAGTTGTAAAAAGTATCATAGGAAGATTTTTAGAGCATTCAAGAATTTATTGTTTTAGTAACGGTACTAAAAAAATGCCTGATAGAAATGCTAAAGTATATATTTCTTCAGCCGATTTAATGCCGAGAAATTTAAATAGAAGAATAGAACTTCTAGTGCCAATTGAAAATGAAACTGTTCATGAACAGATTTTAGATCAAATAATGTTAGCAAATTATCTTGATACTAGTCAGAGCTGGGAGCTCAATGCTGATGGTAATTATAAAAAAATTAAATATAGTAGGAATGATTCCTTTTCAGCTCATGAATATTTTATGAATAACCCGAGCTTATCTGGAAGAGGTAAAGCTAAATTAAAAATGCAGCCTAAACAACTGCACTTAAGATTAATTAAAAGTGGAAGTAATTAAAAGTAAAAATAGTCTAAAATTAGAGCAGACAAAATTAGCTATAATTGACATTGGATCAAACTCTATAAGAATGCTTATTTATGAAGATTTCAGTTCTTCTCGTGTGCCTTTTTTTAATGAAAAAGCAGTTTGTGAACTTGGAAAAAATTTAGATATATCAAAAAAACTTCATAAATCTGGTAAAGAATATGCTCTAAAAGTTTTAAAAAGATTCTCTGAAATTTTAAATGTTTCAAAAATTACGAATCTAAAAATCATCGCAACAGCAGTTTTAAGAGAAGCAACTGATACCAAACCATTTATCGATGAAGTTGAAAAATTTTTTAGAACTAAGATTAAAATATTATCAGGAGAGGAAGAAGCTATATATTCAGCTGAGGGAGTAAAAATAGGTTTTGAAAATGTTGATGGATTAGTTGCAGATCTTGGAGGGGGTAGTTTAGAGTTAGCCCGAGTTGAAAATAATATAGTAACTAATAAAACCTCATTACCTTTTGGTGTTTTGAGGTTATTAAATAATCCCATAGTTAAAAAAAGAAATTTAGCAAAATATATAAAAAAATTATTAAAAGATGAAAAATGGCTGTCAAAAAAGAAATTTAATAATTTATATTTAGTTGGAGGTACTTGGCGAGCATTATTTAAATTGCATCTTTTTCAAAACAATCATCCCGTACATATAATTCATCAATATAGTGTTGATAATAATGTTTTATCTAAGTTTGTTGAAAAAATTTCATCTTTTAATAAATCTAAACTTAAAGCAGTTGAGTATATTTCTAAATCTAGAACACCATATTTACCTTATAGTTGTATTATACTTTATGAAATTATGAATGTTATAAATCCAAAAAATATAATTTGTTCTATAAGTGGTTTGCGTGAAGGTTCTCTATCAATTGACTATTTTAAAGATGTAAAAGAATCAGAAATTTTTCATAAAGCACTTGAGAATATTGCAAAAAAAAGAGGTGATCTAGGATCGAATTATAAAAAATATTATAATTTTATTCAGCCAGTTTTTGAAGGCAATGAACATTTTAATAAAAAATTATTATATTTGGCATGTGTATTAAGTCATATGGATTGGGGATTAGGAGCATTTCAAAAAGCTGAATTGGTATTTGAAGAAACAATAAACACCCCATTACTTAGATTAACTCACAAAGAAAGAATACAATTAGCTTTATCATGTTATTGGCGGTACTGCAGTATTAAGTATGATCCAAAAATGGAGTATCTAACTCTTTTAAATAATAATGAAATTTTTTCAAGCAAACAGGTTGGGGCAGCATTGAGATTTTCCCAATCATTGACCTCGATATCTACAATATTCTTGGAGGAGTTTAAATTATATAAAAGAGGAAACGCTGTATTTTTGAAAATTCCATCACAACATCAAGAAATAATCTCAAAACAAGTTACTAAAAGATTTAAAGCTCTTGCTAGAGAATTATTTTTGGAACCAAGAGTAATTTACTCAAATAATGCAAAATAAACTGAAGTTAATTAAACTTTAACAATAAGTAAATAATTTTGTAACCTGGTTTATCTATAAAGACTTAACAAAATTTAAAAAATAAAATTATTATTTCCCTGTTAAATTTTGTTAATTAACTACTTACTTCCTACTCTTTATTGAGCTCTCTCCTCTTTATTGAGAGGGAAGTAAGACGATTTATTTGATATTAATTATTTATAGATGCAGGAGACTGTTTTGCATTCTTCTTAGCATGCTTTTTTGCTTTTTTTTCTGCAACCTTTTTTTCTAAACCAGCAATTTTAACATTAATTTTTGACAATTTTTTTTCTTTAGCCGTAATTTTATTTTTCAGTCTATCAATTACTTTTAAAATTTTTGTTTTTTTCTTCTCATTTTTCTTTAATTTTTTTACCATTTTTGCCTCCAATTTTTTTAATGATTGATTTAACTATTTAATGATTGATTTAATCACATAATTCTTAAATCTAAAAGTTAATTTAATACAACCTGTAGTTTATAAATTTTTAATATTTTTTATTAAATATAAAAACATTGCTATATGAGAACTATTATTGAATTTTTGATTTAATATTAATTTAAATATATCACTTTGATTAAGCAGATGAATTGTTATACCTTTTTCTGGCTTTGAAATTTTAATCAAGTCTTTTGTATAATAACCAGTAATTTTAGTGGTTAGTCGTCCAGGCTCAGTATAAAAAGTCATTATTTTATTCAATTTTGATCTTGATTTATATCCAGTTTCTTCTCTTAATTCTTTATAAGCTGATTGCAAAGTTGTTTCTTTTTTTTCTACTATGCCAGAAGGAAACTCATAATTAATTTTATTAATTGGAACTCTTTTTTGAGAAACTACCATATATTTGTCTTTAATCTTAGGTATTACCAATGAAAGATTAGAAGTTTTTAGATAATGATAAAACTCTTTTTTCTTAAACTTTTTGTTAATTAAACTTATTTGATTGGTAAGTTTTATATTTTTCAATTTTTCTCTAAAAATAACTTTTTAACAATAAATACAGCAATTAACATTCCTACAAGTTCAGCTACAATATAATAAGGAGTGTTTAAATAACTAATACCAGTAAAAGACTCTGTAAATCTCAGCATCTTCCATCGTGTGATAAGCTTCCCAAGCTACTCCGTTTGGATCATTGACCCAAGATTTTTCTGATTTTGCATAACAACATGTTACTTCACCATCTGTGTGAGTAGATATATCAGCTTTATCTAAATTGGCTCTTATATCATTTAACTCTTCAACATTATCAACTTGAATACCAAGATGATCTACCCCTAAAGTTTTTACTTTAGTAGATATAGCAAAATTTATTTTAGGATCATTTAAAACCCACTGTGCATAATCTTCTTTCAATTTTGTGGGTTAAGATTTAAATAAATTTTTGTAAAAATTTATACTTTTGTTTAAGTTTTTAACACCAAGATATAAATGTAGTCTTTGCATATATTTAATAATTGTTTGTTTAATTTTATAAAAATTAACTATAATTTAAATTAATAAAATGAAAATATATGATTTAATTGTAATAGGTGCTGGTTCTGGTGGAGTAAGAGCTGCAAGAATTGCTGCTAATTATGGTGCAAAAGTATTGATTGCAGAGGGGCTTAATTATGGAGGTACATGTGTAAATAGAGGGTGTGTTCCAAAAAAATTATTTACTTATGCTGCTCAATACAAAAGTGATTTTAATAATGCCAGATCATATGGCTGGGATATTCCTGAACAAATTCCTTTTAATTGGCAAAGACTAATTAAAAATAAGGATCAAGAAATAGAAAGGCTAAATAATATTTATAAGTCTATTTTAGAAAAAAATAAGGTTGAACGAATTGATGGTTATGCAACTTTTAAAGATAAGGACACAGTTATTATCAATAATGAAGAATTTAAGGGAGAAAAAATACTGATTGCTACAGGAGGAGTTTGCAACCAATCAAACTTTACTGCAAAACATAAAATTTTAATCTCTGATGATATATTTCATATTGAAGAACTTCCAAAAGATATCACAATTTTAGGAGCAGGATATATTGCAGTTGAATTTGCCTGTATCATGAATGGACTAGGGGTTAAAACCACTTTGATTTATAGGGGTGAGAGAATTTTAAAAAGTTTTGACCATGATCTAACAACCCTTCTTCAAGAAGAAATGATTAAAAAAGGAATTGATATTAAATTGAACACAAATATTAATGACATTATTGAAGACGGTAATGATTTAGTTATTAAAACAGAAGAAAATGACAACATACGATCAAGCTGTGTATTATCAGCACTTGGTAGATCACCAAATGTTAATCAATTAAATTTAGATAAAACTGGAGTTTTGCAAAAAAAAAATGGAGCAATTATTGTGGATGAGTTTTCTAAAACAAACGTTGATACTGTTTATGCAATTGGAGATGTAACTGATAGAATAAATTTAACTCCTGTTGCAATTAGAGAGGGCCATGCGTTTGCTGATACTGAATTTGGCAAACATAAAAGATCAGCAACCCATAATAATATTCCCTCAACAGTTTTCACCGATCCACCTTTATCAACAGTTGGAATGTCTTCTGAAGAAGCTTTAAAAGAGGGAATTGAAGTTAAAACATTTAAAACTCAATTTTCACCTATGAAATATACTTTCAATGAAAACAAACCAAAAATATTAATGAAATTAATAGTAGATGCTAAAAGCGATAAGGTATTAGGGATTCATATGCTTGGCCAAGATAGTCCAGAGATTATTCAAAGTTTAGCAGTAGCACTGACTGCTGGGGCTACTAAAAAGGATTTTGATAATACTACGGCTATTCACCCAACTTCTGCTGAAGAATTTGTTACACTAAAATAATAATATTATTAATAGTGAAATCCTGTCATTAGACTATGTTATTTAAATTTGATATTAGATAATAAAACTCAAAAAAATAAGGAAAATATGTTGAAAGTATATCTGGCAGGGGAAATTCACACAAATTGGAGAGAAGAGATCATTGAAAATTGTAAAAAAGAAAATCTAGATATTCAATTTTCATCTCCTGTAAAAGACAATAAGCTAATAGTTTCAAAAGGATTGGATAACCAACAAGCTGCTTAATATTGATTAATTTGTCACAAACAAATTTTATTTTTATATGCTAAATAGAATTATGAAAAAATTATTTATCACTTTATTATTTGTTTTATCATCAACGTTTTCATTTGCTGATGATGATCATGA
>JGI20155J14468_10003029_pt1 | contig 11971 bp, 9 predicted proteins | sample COG_05_FD_14468 | JGI IMG/M metagenome (IMG submission 14468)
CCAGGTGGTGATTTTTTTTTTTTTGATCTTTGAGGAGGTGGTAATGGTGATGATGGACGTGATAATGGTGGTGATAGTGATTGTGGAGTACCATATGAGGAGGATGAAAGTGATGGAGATTGTGTATTTTTTTTAATTATTGCACCAGGTGGTGATCTAAGAGATACTGGAGATAATTGAGTTTGTGATCCAGCTGATCCAGGTGATCCAGGAGATATTGAAGCTGGCGATAATTGAGGTGGTGTTTTATTACCAAATAAATTTCTTGGATCAACTGTATTTGGTAATTTTTTCATTTTATATTTTTCATAACAAGTTTGAAGAATTTTTTGTGTAATAGCACTATTTTTTTTAATAATACGACCAGATTTAGGATTTATAATTATTTTACGGTTTTTAATATTTTCATAAATAACATTACATTGTTCTTTTGTTAAATCATCAATATTTGTAGATGCAACTGTTTTTAAATGTGATGGAATATTACTAAATATAATATTTTTTGACATTATTTATTTATTTAATAATTATATAATAATTTATTATATTATATTATATTATATTAATTATAATTTTTTCATTATTAATTATAATATTAGAATTTTTATTAAGAATAAATTTACGGTTATTTATTTTTCTAAAATCTTTTAAAGTTTTATAAGATACTTTAATATTTAATTTATTAAAAAATATTTTTGAAATTAATATATATTTTATAGTTTTTATTTCATCTTTTGTATATATACCATAATACATATTATTATCATATTTTAATTTATTTATTAAATTATCAACAGTTAATGTTATTATTGTATTTGATTCTTCTAATTTTTCTTTTAAAATGAAAAAAGCTTCAATCATATTTGTATTATTAATATTTTCAAATGCAGGTTTTATATTATCTCTAATTTTTCCTCTTATTGACCATTTAGGAGTGCTATCTAATAAATAAGGAATATTATTATTGTTAGCATATGCTATAATTTCTTTTTTTTCAATATTTAACATTGGTCTCCATATATTTAAATTATTTATATTAGATAAAATTGACATTCCAGATAAATTATCATAATTATTTTTATTACCAATATTACTTATTATATTTTCAAAACAATCATCTTTATTATGTCCCAATAAAACATATTTAGGATTTACTGAATTATACATATTAAATCTTATTTTTTTTGTTATATTTTCATATAAATCTCTCAATCCATTATTTAAACATTCATTTCTTGATATTTCATCAATAGTTCTATATATTAATTTAATTTTAAGATAATTACAATAATATTTAACAAAATCTAATTCATCTTTAGAAGTATTATTATTATTATAATTAATATGTATAGCTATTATATTTTTATGAAATTTATTTAATATATATAAAATTACCATACTATCAACACCTCCAGATAATGATACAACTATTAAATCATCTGTTTTAATTTTATTATATTCAATTTTTATTATTTTTTCAATATCTATTGTAGAATAATAAAATGTATTATTACTTAATATATTTTTATTTAAATCATTAAATTCTTTTATATTTAAATCATTATTATCATATATATTTATAATTTTATCTAATGTATTTTTTAAATATTTTTTACATGTAATTTTATCTATTCCAATTGAAATATTATATAACATAATAAATTTTTTTATAATATCTTTAATATTTTTATTTATATGTCTAAATGGTAAATAAATAAAACATAATTCATTAATTGTAAAATTATTATAATTTTTTAACACTTTTTCTGATATTATTGTAGCTTTTTTTGAATAAAAATCAATATCAAGAATATTATATATTCTACAATAATGTCTTGGTAATTGATCATATACAATAATTAATGCAATTAATTCAATTTTTGAATAATAATCATTATTATTATCATCTAATAATGAAATATATTTATCACATAAATATGTATCGAATTTTAAATCACATGAAAACCAATATTTTTTATTTGAAAACCAATCATAATATAATTCTTTTAATAAACTATTCATATAACATATTAATATATTAATTTTTATATATTTTAATAATTTATATTTGGCATTTCTTCATTTTTAAATATTCTTGGATTTTTTGAAAAATAATACCAATTTATTTTATCTTGATTTTTTTCTAATAAATTTATTGCATTAAAATTTAAAGATAATTTATACCAATCTATTTTATCTAAATTTGTTTCTAATAAATTAATTGCATTTTCATTTTCTGATAATAAAATCCAATTTATTTTATCTTGATTTTTATATAATATATCAATAGCATTTTCATTTAAACATAAATTATTCCAATCAATTTTATCTAAATTTTTTTCTAATAAATTTATTGCATTTCTATTTAAACTTAATATTTTCCAATTTATTTTATTTTGATTTTTATATAATATATTAATAGCATTTTCATTAAAACATAAATTAAATAATAAATATTTATTTTGATTTTTTTTTAATAAATTTATATTATTTGAATGTTTAACAAATTCATTCCAATCAATTTTATTTTTATTTTTTTTTAATAAATTTATTGCGTTTTTATTTTTAGATAAATTATTCCAATTTATTTTATCTTGATTTTTTTCTAAAATATTTATTGCATTTTTATTTAGTGATAATACATTCCAATTTATTTTATCTTGATTTTTTTCTAAAATATTTATTGCATTTTTATTTAGTGATAATACATTCCAATTTATTTTATCTTGATTTTTTTCTAATAAATCAATTGCATAAATATTTTTAGATAAACTATTCCAACATATTTTATCTTGATTATCTTTTAATAAATCATATGCATATATATTTTTTGATAAACTATTCCATTGTATTTTATTAATATTAATCCAATCTAATAAAACTTTTTTTTTATAATCTAATATATTCCAATAAAAACATAAAATTATATTTTTTATATTTTCATTAAATTTAAATTTAGAAAAAATTAATTTTACTATATTAAATTTTCTAACAGCTATAGATATACTCATTATATAATTAATTTATATTTTTTTTATATATATTAATAACTTTCATTATAATTTATTAATAAATTATATATTGAATCAAATGTTTCTTCTATTTCAAATATTTGTTTTGCACCTGTTAATACTATTTTTCCACTTGTAAATATAAGAATTGTTACTTTTGGACTTAATATTTTATAAATTAAACCTGAAAATATTTCTGGTTCATAACATGCAAATTTTGAATTATCTATTTGAAATTTTTCTAAATTTATTTTAAAATTAAAATTACTACTTCCTACTATATTTTGAATTTTTAAATTTTGAAATTTTATATCAAATCCAAGTTTTTGAATAATTCTTCCAAATTTTCTTGCTGCAATTCTATTATCATTAATAGATTTTGTACCAGTGCAAACCATTTTACCAGTTGAAAATATTAAAGCAGTTGATTTTGGTTGTTTTATACGCATTATTACTGCTGGAAATCTTTTTGGATTATATTCTGCATTTCTTGCATGTAATACAATTTGTTTTAAATTTAAACTATAATTAAAATTTGTTACAGATACTATATTTTGAATTTCTAATATTTGTTTATTATTAAATTCCATTTTATTTATAATTTATAAAAGAATCATTTTTTATTATATTATATTTATTATAAAAATGGATGATAAATATTATTTAGTAAAAAAATTAAAAGATTTAGAAAATTTAAAAAACATTATTAAAAATGAAATATTAGAAAATGAATATAATAATTTTTTTGATATAAATAATGATACATTCATTAAATATTTACAAAAATATAAAAGTCATAGACCAGTTGATACTTCTAAAATAAGTACAAATATATTTAACAAATTTATACCTACGGATATACCAATAAACAAAGAAAATATATATAAAATTAATAATTATCATTTAAAATTTAATAGAAATAATGAATCTATTATAAACTTAATCAAGCACATTTTAACAACTCACTTAAATTATAAAAAATTAGATGAAAATCAAATTCAATATATATATTTAATGTTAGCACCAAGTCGTTCAATAACGACTGGTTACATTACCAATATGAAAGAAAATACAACATATTTTACGTTAATTGATTTATTTAAATTTATATATGGTAAAGATACAAAACAAAATGAATGGTTAACAAAACGAACTAATTTTGGTATTAAAATTTTAACAAATACGAATAATTTTAATTTTATGTTTTTAAATTTTAATAAACCTATTAAAGAACAATTATCTAATAAAGAAATGGGATTTATATTTCCAATTAATAATACTGAATTAATTAATAGTATAATTAATGCAACTTTATTATTTGAATTTATTGAATTAAGTGTTGATTATATAAAAAATAAAGAAAGTACTTTATTTGATTTAAATAATCAAAAAACGTATATAGTAAAGAATGATATATTTAATTTTATTGAAAGAGGTGAAAATTTTGATTATTTAATAGATTTTAATGCAAATAAAAAAAAAGGAGAAAAAAAAGATTTAAAACAAAATGTACAACTTAATTTAATAAAAAAAACTGAAAATGATAAAATTAATAAATTTATTTGTTTAGCAAATGATTATAATATGACTAAACAAAAAGGGTTATATAATAATTTATTTTATCATCCAAAAATGGATTATGACCAGTATGAATATCCTGTAAGAAAAGAAGATATTGATAACAAATTTGATAAATTTCTTAAATTACAAAAACATAATAATAAGTTATATTCTTCTTATAATCTTAATACAAAATCATTAGAAAATATATATACTCAAGAAAAAATAACAAAATCAGGTGATTTATTTTATTCAAAAAATAGAAATGATATTCAAATGTTAATGCAAAAATCTGATATAATATGTTTACAAGAAGGAATTAAAGATGATTTTCAGTTTGTTAAATTAACTAAATCAGTTAATTCTGTTAATAAACCAATTAAAATTAAAGTTGTTATTGATAATGATTTTAAAAAAGGATTAAAATCAAAAAATATTCAAGAATTTTTAAGAACAAATGATATTGAATATTTAGATAAAAATTTTTTTATTAATATATATAAATCTGATAAATATACTAAAAATAATTTATTTTCTGATAAAAACTTAATTTATATATCAAATAGACTTGCTTCATATCAAGATAAAGATGATGATGATAATAAAAATTCTATTAAAAAATTTAATATAACATTATTTAGTAATAAAATTGATTTAAAAGATAATGATATATTTATTGGAAAAATTGGAAATGGTTGGGATTACACACATACACATACATTTACTGCTATTAAATTAAATAATGATGAATGTATTGTAAATATACATTTAGATACAGATGATACTAAAAGAATTAAACAAACTGAATTAAAAATTTTATTAAATAAAATTTTACCAAGAAATATATTTTTTGATAAAATTAAAAAAATTATAATTACTGGTGATTTTAATATGGATACTGTTGATATTATTGATATAATATATTCACAAATAAGATCATCTTTTTATATTAATAAAAAATTTAGAATATTATTTAATAATATTATTACTGGTAATAAAACTGCATTAGATAATTGTATAATTATTGAAGAAAATAATGATAAAAATAAATGTAATCCTCACCAAATTTTTGAACCAAAAATTCATGTTACAGCAAATAAATATCATGTAAATGATGATTCTATAATAATGTATAAAACAAGTAAGACAAATTTAAGAATAGATTCACCACCACCAATTCCAGATGAAGTCATAGTTAAAGAAAAATCAATATTATCTGATCATACTTTAATTTCTTATTATATTCATAATGATGAATCTTCTTCAATATTACAAAGTAAAAAAGAAAAAAAATTAAACAAAATAAAAAATTTAGATTCAAGTGGTAGTATAGATAATAAATCATCAAAAACTAATTCAATCGAAAATAATTCAAATAAATCTGAATCACCAATACAAGATCATTTATCAACACATGAAATTAATACTATAAAATATAAAGTTATTGAAACAAATCAAAATATTGATAACATAATTAATATTTATTTAATGAATTATAATAAATTTAAAGAATTTATCATATGTTTATCAAAAACTACACCAATATCATTACTTGAATTTATTGATTTTAGTTTAGAAGATAAATTAAATAAATTAAATTTAAAATTAAATAAATTAAATAAATTAAATAAAAAACTAATAATTAATTCTACAGTTAATTATTCTGTTATTCCTGAACTTGAAGATAAATTAATAAATCTAATAAAACAAATAGAAGTTCAATCAAAATTATTAAATGTTAATTCTGGTATTGATTCTCTTAATAAAGAACTGTTTAAAAAATTTTCTCAATTAAAAACTGAAAATATTAAAAAACTTTCTGAATTAAAAATTAAAAAAATTGAATTAGAAAGTAAAATTGCAAAATTAAAACCTATATATTTATATATTAAAAATAAAAATAAATTAGAAGAAAATATTACAGAATTTAAAAATAAATTAAATAAACAAAATGAAAATATTTTAAATTTAAAAAATAAACATAATATAAAAATCTTATTAAACGAATTAATTAATGATTTTAAAACTTCGTCAAATACAAATGAAGAAAATATATTAAAAAATATATTTTTTAAATGTAATATAACATTATTTCTTATTATTAATAAAGAAAAATATGTTGATAATGAATTAAAATTAAATGATTTGTGTTTAATAAAACATTATATTGATTCTAAAATAACTTATTCTTTAATAAAAAATAAATAAAATATAAATAAAAATCAAATATTTTATATAGAACATGTTGTCATTTAATAAAATGTAATTTACATAATTTGAATATATGTATAATATGTTCTCTATATATTATATGGATAATTGATTATGATATAAGAAATAAATATAATTAATATTAAATGGATTTAATTTTTGAAAATAAAGATAGAAATATAAAAATATATAAATTTTTAAATATTATAGATAAAAATTCATTAAAAGGAAATATTTTATTAAATGGTTTATTACATTGGTATTCAATAAATGATGAAGAAATATTAAATATAAAAAATATAATAACAAATATAAATGTTAAAGGATATACAACAAAAGATACTATAGTTTTATTAAATGATGAAAAAAGTATTCATTATTATGTTTATTTTGATAATAATAATATAGAAATATGGTATATAGATGGAATTTATGATACAGTATATATTGATAATAATTTAACTTTTAAAGAATTATTATTTATTTTACAAAATTGATATTATATAAAAATGATAATTATAAATATAAAATATTTATAAGATGGAAAAAAATATAGAATTATATAATAATGAAATTGATGAATTATCTAAAAATATATCTTTTAAATTAGATTTAAAAAATAATTCAATAGAAAAAGTTCGTAAACAAGGATTAGATAAATTTTATACAAATGATAATATTTCAGAAAAATGTTTAAAAACAATAGAAAAAATATATGAATGGTCAAAATGGGAATTAGTAATAGAACCAAGTGCTGGGAATGGAAGTTTTTTTAAAAAAATTCCAATTAATAACAAAATAGGAATAGATATATTACCTGATGATGATGATATAATAAAACAAGATTTTTTAACATATTATCCTGATAATAATATAAAAAAAATTTTAATAGTAGGAAATCCACCTTTTGGTAAAGGAAGTTCATTAGCAATAAAATTTTTTAATCATGCAGCAGAATTCGGAAATGTCATAGCATTTATAATACCAAGAACATTTAGACGTATAAGTATTCAAAATAAATTAAATATAAATTTTCATTTAATATTTGATGATGATATACCTATAAACCCGTGTTCATTTACACCAAATATGATGGTAAAATGTTGTTTTCAAATATGGGAAAAAAAAGAAAATGAACGGGAAAAAGTAAAATTAGAAACAAAACATAAAGATTGGCAATTTATTGGATTTGGTCCTAAAGATGAAAAAGGACAACCAACACCACCAAAAGATGTTGATTTTGTAATTCGAGCATATGGTGGAAAATGTGGTGAAATAATTGATAAAAAATTAGAATTATTACGTCCAAAAAGTTGGCATTGGATAAAATCAAATATTGATTTAAATATTTTAATTCAAAGATTTAAAAATTTAGATTATTCATTAAGTTTAAATACAGCAAGACAAAATTCAATAGGAATGGGAGAATTAGTTAAATTATATAAAGAAAAATATGATTAAAAATCATTTTCTAAAATTTGAAATTTAATTAATTCATTCCAACAATTACTATTAATAGTAGGTCTAATAGAATATTCTTTATTATTATTTAAATCATTTAAAGCTTCAATTGTAATATCTCCTAATTTTAATTTAGTTCCATGAGCATAATTACCATATTTAAAAATAATCTGTTTTAATTCATCATTTGGTATATTAAATATATATAATTCTCCACCATTATTAACATTATTATTTGATAAATAATAAGCAATTAATATATAAAATTGACAATTATGTGATGGTCTAATTTGAACATAATTAAATTTTTTAGATTTTTTACAACAAATTGATATTTTTATTTCATAATTATTTTTATTTTTATTATAATCTCCTATACATAAACTTGCTTTATTTTTATTAAAATTATATTTAATTAAAATATATTTTTCAATTAATGGTCCGTATTGTTGTGAATTTATTTTATTTATTATACAATATTGAAAAGCATTTTTTAATGTTTTTATTTTCATTATTTCAGTATAATGATTTTTTTCTGAAATATTTAAATGATTTATTAAATTATTTATAATATCTATTTCAGTTTCATCATTATTTTTATTAGATTTTTCTTTTGATTTATCAAACTTTTTATCTAATTTTTCTAACATTTCATCAGATTTTTTTTCAGATTTATCTATTAATTTATCAAAATTTTCATCTAATTTATCTATTAATTTATCAAAATTTTCATCTAATTTTTCTAACATTTCATCAGATTTTTTTTCAGATTTATCTATTAATTTATCAAAATTTTCATCTAATTTTTCAGATTTATCTATTAATTTATCAGATTTTTTAAATAAATTAGTTTTTAACATTTTAATTAATTTAATTAATATAAAAAAATCATTTTTATATAAAATATATATAGTTAAAATATGTCAATATTAATAGTAGGTAGATTTGGTTATATTCAATCAAGTTTATTTATAAAAATGATATTAATTTAACTTTTGATAATACGTTATTAAAAAATTTAAACATTAATATAAAATTATATAAAGAAATTACTATTTAAATAAAAAAAATACTATGATATCCATATTAATTTTAGGTGGATTTGGATATTTAGGATTAAATTTAGTATATAATTTAAAAAACTTACAATATAATGTTATAATAATAGATAATTTTAAAAATTCATCAAATTATTATAATATTGATGAAAATTTAAAATATTATAATATTGATATTAGAGATAAAGATGCAGTTGAAAAAATATTTTGTGAACATAAAATTGATATAGTAATATGGTGTATTGATACTATTAATATTGATATGACTTTATATTATGATATTAATATAACTGGATTATTATCAACAATAATGTTAATGAATAAAATGAGTATTAAAAATTTTATATTTATATCATCTAATACAGTATATGGAAATGCAACATTATGTCAAGAAAATCAACCATGTCAACCAAGCACAAGTGAAGGTAAATTAAAATTAGTTAGTGAAGATATAATTGCTAATATATATTTTCATAATTTTTTTATATTAAGAATTGGATATATATATGGTAGAGATCAGACTTCTTTTATTGGATATAGAAAAAATATTATAAATCAAATAGAATTATATAATAAAAAATTAATTAAAAAATTTAATATTGATAAGACTTTATCAGATTATATACATATTAAAGATTTAATTAATGCTATTTTAAAATCTATTAATAAATTAATTAATAAAAATAAAGAAATTAGAATTATATTAAATATTGGTAGTGGTAATATTTTTAATGATTATCTTATTTTTGAAAAATTTAAATTAATTACTAATAATAATAATATTAATTATGAATATTATTATGATGAAGGTACTATTAATACTATTAATAATTTAAAAGCATTAAAAATTATTAAATGGAGTTCTTATTATCTTATTAAAGATTATATAAAAAATGATTTATATATATAATTAAATAATATATATATGTTTAATTTAATTTTAGATACAGAAACTACTGGATTAATTATTAAAGATAATAACAAAATACCTCATTTTAAAGAAATTGATAAATATAATAATTCAAGAATTATTCAATTAAGTTATCAATTAATTAATAATAATGGAGATTTAATATTAAAACGAAATTTTTATATTAATAATCAAATAATTATACATAATTCACATATTCATGGAATAACTAATGATTTTATTAATAAAAATGGAGTATTATTTAATGATATAATTCAGATGTTTTATGATGATTTAAAAAAATGTAAATCAATCATATGCCATAATATTAATTTTGATATTAATATATTAAAAAGTGAATTATATAGATATAATTATTGTGAATGTTTAGAAGAAATAATTTCAAAAAAACATTTATGTTCTATGATTATTTTAAAAGATATTATTAAAATTAAAGATAAATATAATAAAAATAAATGGCCTAAATTAAATGAAATATATTATTTTTTATTTAATACATATGATATACCTGGTATTCATAATGCAGAAAAAGATGTTGAAGCATTAGTTAAATGTATTAAAGAATTAAAACATAGAAATTTAATTAATATCTTAGAATTATAAATGTGCTAATATATTTAATATATTTATATTTATATATTTTAAAAATGAATAATAATGATATTAATGTATTATTAGATAATAGAAATGAATATATTAATTATTTAGAAAATACTTTAATAACAGTTATTTCTGAATTTTTTTTTAATATTAATTTAAAATGTGAATCTTTAAAACAATTTCAAAAAGAATTAACTCTAATTAATAAATGGTCTCAAAATTATATTGATATTAAAATGAATATTATACATAAAAAAATTAAAGATGAAGATGCTACACCTAAATTTATGCAAAAAATTATTAAAGAAATTATTAGTATTAGTATTAAATTAAAAATGTATGAACTTGATATTAAAACTAATAAATTTAAAGTTTTAATTCCTAATTGGCATGATTTTTTATATAAATGTTGTATTGAATGTTCTAAACAATTTTGGAAAAAACCTACATTGTTTTTTAAAAAAATTTCATCAATTGAAAAACAAAATAATATTAATAATATTGAAAAAATAACAAAAGAATGTATTAAAAATGCATTAAGATCTTATATTCCATTAAAAGAATTAATGAATTTAATTAATGAAATTGATGAAAATACTAATGAAATTGAAATTAATACACAAAATTTATCTGAAAAATATAATAACAATTTACAACAAGATTTATCACAAAAATCAAATCAAAATTCACATCAAGATTCTGATCAAGAATCTGATCAAGATTCTAATCAAAATTCTAATGAAAATTCAGATGCAAAATCAAATCAAGAATCTGATCTAAATTCAGATCAAGAATCTGATCTAAATTCAGATCAAGAATCTGATCAAAATTCACATCAAGAATCTGATCAAGATTCTAATCAAAATTCAGATCAAGAATCTGATCAAGATTCTAATCAAAATTCAGATCAAGAATCTGATCTAAATTCTAATCAAAACTCTCATGAAAACTCTAAATTAAATAATTCAAATCAAGAATATAATGAATCACAAGAAAAAACTAATGAATCTCAAGCAAAATTACAAGAAAAATCTAATAAATCACAAGAAAAAACTAATGAATCACAAGAAAAAACTAATGAATCACAAGAAAAAACTAATGAATCACAAGAAAAAACTAATGAATCACAAGAAAAAACT
>JGI20155J14468_10003032_pt1 | contig 11960 bp, 11 predicted proteins | sample COG_05_FD_14468 | JGI IMG/M metagenome (IMG submission 14468)
TTATCAATTTTGTGTTGATAGTATCTACGACGGGTGCTATACATACCGAATACCAGGCATCGATAGCAGTTGTAGTGTTTCATGGTACGTGTGCGGGGCTCATGATAGTACCATTTTGTGTACTTCGAATGTGGGAACAATCCATTTTCCAGTTTTCAACCGCTCTGATGTGTTTCACCGCATTTAATACATGCAATCAAATAGCTATTCCCTGAAAATATCACTGTTCAGCATCTTGAAGAGATTCCATAAAAGCATCTTATGTTGTGGACTTTCAACATATTCCCAGTCATCAATTATAGACATGATGAGTTTGTTATCATCAGGCTCATCATTTTTACGAAAACTAAGGGGTGCACGTTCTCCTTCACTCCTTACATTTCTAATGTAATCCGCCACAGTATAAATAATAGCGTCTAAAAGCTCCTCTTTGGCCATTTCCATCCATGAATCTGTGGGTGTTCCCCATGTCCTCGTGTCATCATTCACTCTCACACCGTGATTATAACGTTTCAATCCGAGCTTTAACCGCTCGGTTAATTCCTCTCGAACGCCCATTATTAGTAATATTAGCTATACGCTTTAACCAATTTTTCTTGAATTGAGCCAATTTAGTAGCCGTTATAGACTTTTTCTGATTCTTGAGGTTCATGATATAGTTAACAGCTGCGAGGCGGTACCTGTTCCTCATATTATTCTTAACTCCGTTAATATTGACGAGCTTCTTTTCCAGATCACGGACACGCTCTCTCTTCCATTGTGCGACAAGTCTCTTTTTGATGTTGTCTATATCACGTTTGAAAGGTAGACCCAACTTATTAGTTTTATTCATGTTGCGAATCCTATTCTGAATAGTTTTCACATCCCCGTTAAGGTTGGGTTTGTACCTCTTCATCCATATCTTTCCATACAGTTTATTGAGATCGTTTCGGATAGAGTTTTCATTGAGCCTTCTCTTCATTTCAATATTATTTGTTTTAAGTGCCCGGTTCATGTTCTTCTCAACCTCTTTAGCGGCTCTCTTATTATTTGTAGCCTTTTGCTTTAGAGCCCTAGGGGAAAGTGGCTTTTTTACGGGTTTATTAGCGATGTTGTTTCTAGCCTTTTCTATTAACTTACACAGATCAGCTTTCTTCTCCTTACCGGTTAGTTCTATCTTTAGAAGCTTAGCAATATCTTTGAGTTCCTTTACCTTTTTACCCATACAACTTCCACGACCAATCTTGAATCTTCCATTAGCACCCCTTTTAAGATTTATGTTCTTACCAGTGGTGGTATTTTTGTAGGTGACAGTTCTAACACCCTTCTTGGCTTTGATCTTTTCACAGATTTCATCCTTTTTCATTTGTCTAGTGCCATCCGAAGTCTTTACCCTAAACTGGACGATACCTAACTTTTTAGCCAATTCCACAAGTTCACCTCTACTCATACGTTTGCACGCAGCCATATCAACATTAACAGCATTAAGTTGATTCTTGGTTAGCTTGTTGGGGCTCGCCTTGGCCTTAGCCTTGACCTTAGGCTTGGCCTTAGGCTTGGCCTTAGGCTTGGCCTTAGCCTTGGTTGTCTTTTTGAGACCTTCACTGAATTCACCAGTGACTTCAATTTCACCATTTCTATCGAGTTGTTTAACGAACCTTGTTCCGAACTCGTAAGCACTTTGAAGAGTTTTTGGATCTTTAGTTCCTAGAATTTGGACGTTTCCATTCCTAGTAAGTACAAACTTGTAATCAAATGTGTCAATATAAAGAAATGGTGTAAGTTCGGGTTCATAACTCGCGTTACTCATCCCATACTGTTTGTAATTGAGAGCAATACTTCCCAAATTTCTAAACACACCATTGATCCTAAATTTAGCGCTTAAATTGTTATATTCAAATGGACCGTAAAGGAAGGGTTGTTTTTCTGTATACGTGTTGACCATGAAACGGCGTAAGAGTTCCGCTTGATTGGCGATATTAGAACCAACGAAACCAGCGGAGAAGCGTATCTTACCATTTCTATAGAAATCTAGGGTTCCTCCCTTTGTTTCAATATCATTGGTAATGTTAAATTTGAACTGAACCTTGTTGATGACTTTGGTGGAATTACCTTTCAATCCAAATTCCCTTGTATGTTCAAGCCCAGTTTGCATTTGACCATAGTAGCCGACAATCTTGGTCGTGTCTACATAAAGACCTTCACCAATTGGTGTCCTACCAACCGGTGTTTTTAAGAGTAAAGGTTTAAGATCCATCCGAACATTTTTTTGTCCAAAGTCTTTATTAATCATCGCATTGTACATACCTGTATTTAGTTTACTTACTTGAAGTTCAGTTGGTGGTGGAGGGGCAATGTAGTTTAGGTTATTACCAAAGCCTTTTGCGAAATTATTATTGGCTAAAAGGTTAGTATTGATTTCAGGTTTCATCATCCCCTGTTCAGCTAATAAGTTTTCAATCATTTTTTCGTTATTAGAATTCAAGATGACATCATCAAATTCGTTGGATAATGGAGAGTTTTCAAACTGTTTAAAACGACCATATGTTCGGTTATTTACAAGGTTCTTTTGGAGTGTGGGAGGAATCCGTGCCTGTCTGGGAAGTGGTCGTGTAGGGCTACGGAAGAACTGTTGACCTTGCGCTATCCTATTTTCACGAGCTTTTCGCTCTTGGATCATAGCGACGTCTCTTTCTAGACGCCGAGCGAAATTGTCATTCGAATTTGACGCAGAATTGGGACTTTGAAGTTCCACGCCAGAACGACGAACAAATTCTTGAACCGACTGGCTCATATTACTATTGGTCACTATTTTTTTTAATAATCCTCTGTGAATCCGATACTTTCCTCAATCACATCAAGTCCGAATATAACTGGCTGCTTAGGGTACGTCCTTCCCTTGTATTTAACAATCTCTTCTCGGACTTCAATATCCCTAGAACTGAATGGTCCTATGTAGAAATCCTGGTTAAATTTGGGTTTACCGAGATTGTTTGCGGAACAATGTTGGTTGAACATCTGCACGAAGATGGTCTGAGGAACGCACAATTCGTCACCATACTTGATAGATGTAGACTCTAGGAAGTTTGTGAGGGTACTCGCAACCATAGCCACTTGCTTCTTGATGATTTCAAAGTACTTCGGAACAACATTCCAGATATCTCTATCCCTGTATTTGTTAGAATAATCAAGGTATCCACGAACGCACTTGAGGAGGATGATGGGTAGCTCCCTATTGAGCTTTTCATCTAGCTGGGGATCAGCTTCCCTAACCTGCTTAGTGAAGTTCCAGGGAAGAATACGACGTAGGATAGAGCCAGAGTTATCTTTCCAGTTTGGTACTTCATTACCACCCAAAACTCCAGGAACATTCCATTCAATAGATACAGCAGTCTTGTTCTTTACAGCGATAGATACATCTTCCCCTGAAACGATAGACTGAAACTCCGCTTGTTCAAGACCAAGATCAGCCTTAATCTCCGGTGCAATGAACATGAAGTTATCCTTGATAGCAGACAAACCGAACTTCTTCTCAATATTATTCGCTAGGACACCAACATCCTCACTTTCATAGAACTTCTTGAATACCTTCGTAATTAGGGTACTTTTACCAGACCTCGCAATACCTTTGAAGAATGGGATAATTTGCCAAGAATCCAGCTCACCAACATCATAACAGAGACGCCCACCCATCACATATGCCCAGTCACATACTTCCTGATCCAATTTCTGATACTTTAGAACCTTGTCAAAGTTTGGAGTTGGGATATCCTGCCACTTCTCCAGGTGTGAGAAGTCATCAAACTGTTGATCAAAATACTTACAAGAAACGATAGTTGGATCTAGGCACGCAAAGTCTGAGCTCTCATATGGATAGAAACGACAGTCATACACACCACGATCCGGAATCCATTCCTTACCAACAAAGAGACCGTTTTTGAAAGACCATACATGTCTTCTCTTACTTATCTCGGGGAACTGTTGATCTTTGCATTTGGATACATGGTCAATAACCTCACGGAAAATACTTCCCTTACTTGTAAAGTTTTTCCAGTTTGTAAATGATGAATCTTTTTGAGCAATTGAATACACAAATTGATCTATAGGAAAAATTGGATTCCAAGCTCTAGTTCTGTACCCCTCAATAGTCTTGATTTCTTCACAGCAATGTCCCTTGTATCTACGATACCCACACTTGTATGTCTCTTCTAAAGTGTACAGAAGACATTTCTGATACGGTGAAATACTTTCAATCTCTTCATCATCCATAGCAGAAGGATCTGAAAACTTTGGAAATTGAGGCTGAACAGTTGGAGTACTTACACGCTCGTATGAGATGTAGTGACGTCGGATATTTTCATATCCATCCTCAATGTGTAGAATGATGTTAGCAATACGCTTATCTAGACTAAGACCCAAATCATCAGATAGACTCTCATCTCCATTTTTCATTTTTTCCTTTTTCATCTTGTTCATATGATTCCTTAACTCTACAGCGAAATCAAGGTTCTTTTTTCTGATAGTCTTAATAGCTACCAAATCTATATCATTGATTGATACAGCTCCATATTCATTGAAACAATTATTTGAAATGTACTGGTTGTATCCCAGCATCTGGTGACTAAGAAAGTCTTTTTCATGGAGTCCCCACGCATTCTCTAAATTTGATAAGAGGCGTGTACCCTGATCCTCATTCATCGACCGAATTTGCTGATTATGAAGCTCTGCCAAAGCTTCATACTTATTGGGTTCCTTATCGATGAAGTGGGTATTTTCCATATTAATGATACTACAGGTTTTTCTTTTAATTAGTTTTCAGAGATTGAAGTTGAGCTAAAATTTTCACCAAAATTTTATTTTGGACTTGGATCTGACTAGAAATTCCAACGAGAGCACTGCACACAGTGTCACCCTCATCGGTCGCGAACAGAGATCCGAGAAGCTCGGGTAAATCAATTTCCTCATCCTCACCAGGATCTATGATACTGTCAGTCTCCATTTCAATCTCAGATTCGGTATCCAGAATTTCACCATCTTCAATTTCATCAGGCTGTGTGGACATTTGTAATAGACTGAGAAATTCTGGATCGCGAAATTTCGCATTTATTCAAAATTATTTTCTCTGCTTATAGTACAACAACTCTCAAAATGGCTGGCGGTCTTATGCAACTCGTCGCTTACGGTGCCCAGGATGTCTACCTTACCGGTAACCCTGAGGTAACTTTCTTCCAGGCTAAATACAAGCGCCACACTAACTTCGCGATGGAGAACATCGAGCAGACCGTGAACGGTACTGCCGCTGACTCCGGCCGCGTCTCTGTCACCGTTGCCCGTAACGGTGATCTCGTCGGCGACATGTACGTCGAACTCAAGGTCAAGGCCTCCGGTATTGACGAGGCTGGTGCCTGCTGGGTCGCTGAGCGTGCGATCAACAACGTAGAATTATCAATCGGTGGACAAAGAATTGACAAACAGTACCAGAAGTGGTGGCGTCTGTACACCGAGCTTTACCTCGATGACTCGAAGAAGGCCACTTACGGTAAGATGACCTCCGGTATTTCCGGCAAGACTGTCTATTTGCCCCTATACTTCTTTTTCAACAGGAACCCAGGACTCTATTTGCCACTCATTGCATTGCAGTATCATGAGGTCAGGCTGGATTTCGATTTATCGGCGCACTTCGATGAGTGGCTCGACACCTCCACCTTCAAGGTCTGGGCCAACTACATCTACCTTGACACTGAGGAGCGTCGCCGATTCGCCCAGAAGGGTCACGAGTACCTCATCGAGCAGTGCCAGCACACCGGCGCTGACACCGTTGACTCTGGCTCCACCAAGCAGGTCCGCCTCTCCTACAACCACCCCGTTAAGGAGCTTGTGTGGTGCTTCTCCAACACCCTCACCCAGAACTCCATGTTCAACTTCACCACCGAGTCCAACGACGCGGATGTCAAGCTTCACACCGCCCCCGCCCCGGCTACCTCCAACGCCCTCGTCTCCCTCTCCACTTATGGTTCCCCCATGCTTGGTCTCGGTGAGCTCGGCGGTACCTCCCTCTTCACTGAGGATTCCGTTGGTCCCCTCAACACCTTCAAGCTTGTGCTTAACGGCCAGGACCGTTTCAAGGAGCAGAAGGGCAAGTACTTCAACCAGGTGCAGCCCTTCCAGCACCACACTGGCTCCCCCTACGCCGGTGTCTACGCGTACTCCTTCGCGCTCAAGCCCGAGGAGCACCAGCCTACCGGCACTTGCAACTTCTCCCGCATTGATAACGCGCAGGTTGCTGTCACTATGAACACCGCCCAGGATGCCACCACCATGCACATGTTCGCCACTAACTACAACGTCCTCCGCATCCAATCGGGTATGGGTGGCCTCGCTTTCTCCAACTAAATACTCATACGAAGTATTTTAGTAAATATCATTAAAAATTCATCTTTAAAAATTGAAACACACAATTTTTAAAATTGAAAGACTTAAAAACAAGGACAATAACAGAGTTATGTTACTACGAAGAATCTATGATCTTCTCATGAAAGTGGAAAAACCCAAGTTGGGTCGATGGTCTCTAAAGACATGTAATGAAATGGCGGCTTCTATAAACTCCGTGTACCAGAACAGAGATCACTGTGGTGATACGATATGTAAAACACCCAAGAAGGCATCCGAGTATCCGGATAAATCTAAATAATCATTTTTAAAACGCATATTCTATACGAGTTTTAAAAGAGTTTTTAAAATTAGACGTTTTTAGCACGAGGGCGACGACGAGATATTTTGGTTTGTGATCTATATTTAGATGATCTTGATTTCCACCACCTGTATCCACCGAAACTAACTGAGATCATAGATATACAACATAAACAACACAGTACTAAGAGAATGACTAATGGAATCATTTCTCCTATTGCCTCTTCATTTTCGGCGTTAGTTATGTCATCCCCACACATTCGTGTGAAGGTTTCATCTGTATTGAGCCTGGCCTTTTCTGCGTTAGATGCATTTTCACTCACCTTTACATCCCTACACACGCGTTTAGGAAACTTTTTGTCCTTGGGTATCCTAGGTAGTGACTGGACATACTCCTTAGGTAGTGGTATAGGTAAAGCCAAAGCTTTAGACACTATATCCATCTTACTTTATGACAACAATTTATTTATCACCGACTACACTGGTGTTCCTGGTGCGGTTTCTGAGAGTCGTGATCTTGGAAGGCTGCTGGATATGGTTTGGTACGAGGTTATCCTCCCAATCCCAAAATACAAAGTCACCCACAGGGATCTTGTGATCATTTGTGACTAAGCAGCACACAACCTTGGCCACCTTATCAGTGGGTTCAGCCTTGGAGAAGTTGCGAACCTGTTTGTATACATTACCATCCTTCACGTAGTGAGAACCAGTTACGTGAATGTCCCCAATCTTGTAGTAAGGATCATTGTGATTCCTAATGTTCATGGTAGCCTCAACGATGCTTCCATTTATGAGAACATCACCAAGTTCAAGATTCTTCATTTGGCGGGTGGTACCATTCTTAAGTTGAATGGTGGTTTCAGGGGCGAAACACCTAAATCGGCGAATGCGTCGCCCACGCCCTCGCCCGACCTTTCCACCGCGGCGTCTGAACCTACGCCCGAACCCCCTACGTCTAAATCGTTTCATCTTGGCACGCATATTGCGAGCCCTAGCAGCTCTGCGAGCAGCTTTGCGACGTGCTCTTGCGATGAGTCGCTTTTGGCGGGCTCGGGATCTTGCGGCCTTTTGAGCGCGACTCCTTCGCTCGCGCGCCAAACGCGCTGCACCACCACCACTACGAACATTGGATGGTCTTGGTCTGCGTCTAGATACACGTTTAGTTGCGGCCGCTTTGGCACGTGCACCTCTCATACGAAGAAAAGCAAAAATCCCTCCACCTATAGATGAAGAACAACAACATGCGACAAGTCCTGCTATTAACATTGTGTTATCACCACCACCACCTTGATTTGGTAATGGTATTGGTGCACTCATTATATCTTAAGTAAATATTATAAATTGACTTTCTGGTCTTCCCAATCCCAAAATATGTGTTCACCTACTGGTATTCTATGGTCGTTTGTGATTACACAACTGACTACATCATCAACTGTATCTGTAGCTCTAGACTCTTTGAATTTTTCGACTCTTACGTATTTATTAGAATCTCTTATGTAGTGCGACCCAGTTACGAGTATGTCAGTATCCAGTTCTTTACTGTGAATGCGGTAGTATTTATCTCCTTCATTTCGTATTTGCATAGTGACATTTACAATGCTACCATTTGTAAGAACATCACCAAGCTTCAAATCTTTTATAGGGACTGTGTTACCATCTAGAAGTTTTATAGGTGTCTCGGGAGAGAAACAGCGGCGGCCACGCCTACGCCCAGTCTTCCCACCGCGTCTACGTCTACGCCCAGTCTTTCCACCACGCCTACGCCTACGTCTGAAAGCTCGTTTAAACCTACGGAATCTAGGTTTTCTACGAATTCGCCTTGCTCTAGCAGCGGCAGCTCTCTGTTGGGCTCTCCTTCTAGCAGCTGCGGCTCTTTGGCGGGCAGCCGCTTGTTCTCTGCGTCTCCGTTCAGCTTGACGTCTAGCAGCGGCAGCCCTCCTTCTAGCGGCGGCAGCTTCTCTAGCTCTTCTAGCAGCGGCAGCTCTTCGTCTAGCGGCAGCGGCAGCGGCAGCTGCAGCTTTTCTTTTTGCTTCTGCAGCAGCGGCAGCATCAGCTTGCCTTTTCTTAATAAAGGCAAATGCTCCACCCCCACCGAGAACACTTGACACTGATGAAGAAGAGGCACATGCCCCTAACCCCAATATCATCATCATAGATGCCATATTGATACTCTTATTATAGATTTAGAAATTTTTAAAGTCAAACACAAAACACATATTTTGTGATTATTTATACCATGGATTTCGCTAACATCCCGGCAGTGATGGATTCTTGCGACATTTCCGTTTCCGACGTCCACCTCCCCTTTTTTTTCGCCGTTCCCTTTTTCGTCGTAGTCTATCTTCAAGTAACTTCTTCTTCGCAGCCTTTTTTCCGGCCTTTTGGCACGCGTAACCACAGACGGCACCTCCGGCGCGATTGAAGATTGATCCACCTGGGCATACCCAAACCCTTTTCCAATATCTACGTGGACCCGATTTGCTGTAAAAAGGTGGCATACCGTATTTTAGGATGCACCCTTTACCTGTCATTGTTTGACTGGTATTCTTTTGTCGAACCCTTCTCGATTTGACCTGACTCATTGATAATGGTTTCCGAGCCGCGGCAGCCTTCGCGGCACGCACAGCCAGTTTCCTTGCTCTCTCCTTAGCCTTACGTGCTTTCTTTTTGGCTCTCAGGTCCTTCAGCTGTGCGGCTCGTATACGGGGGTCCATATTTCTAATCGCAGCCTTTTTCAGCTTTGTTTGTTTCCTTCGGAACTCCCTAGCTTTTCTAATCGCAGCCCTTTTCAGCTTTGCTTGTTTCCTTCGGAACTCCTGAGCTTTTCTAATCGCAGCCTTTTTAGCTAGCCGTTGTTTCCTTCGGAGTTGCCGTCTCCTTTCAACCGCTTCTCTGATTGCAGCCATTTTTATTTTGGCAGCCTCCTTAGCTTTTCTGGCGGCAGCAGCAGCTTTTCGTGCTTTCTTTGCAGCAGTGGCAGCATCACGTGCTCTAGCCAGTGAAGCAGCCTCTCTAGCTCTTTTGGCAGCAGCAGCAGCTTTTCGTGCTTTTTCCACAGCGGCGGCGGCTTCAGCTTTTCTTTTTACAACCTCAGAAGCTGCAGCATCAGCTTGTTTTTTTCTGATAAAGGTAAGTATTCCACCACCACCGAGAACACTGGATAAAGATGAGGACGAGGCACATATCCCCAATCCCAGTATCATCGCCATATTGGATGATCTCTTATTGTACGTTTAGAAGATTATCTTCCCAATCCCAAAACACGTGCTCACCTATAGGTATTTTATGATCATCTGTAATTAAACAGTTGACAACACTATCCGATGTGTCTGTAATTTTAGCTTCTGGAAAATTTCTGACTTGTACATAGTCATCACCGTGTTTCACATAATGTGTTCCGGTGACATATATATGTTTATCAAGATTTAACGAATATATTTTATAGTATGGCTCATTTTGGATCTTGATTCTCATTACAGCAGTTACAGTGCTACCATTTATGAGAACGTCACCAAGTTCCACATCCTTCATATGAATGAGATCTCCATTTTGAAGTTTTATGGGTGTTTGGGGTGAGAAACAACCTCCACCACCTCCACCTCCACCACCTCCACGCCTGTAACGTCTTCTTTTAAACCTATCTCTCCAACGACGTATCTTTCTTACAGGTGAACGTCTTCTAAATGTTTTAGGTTTACGATATCCATATACTTTTGCTACCTGTTGAGCATATGTTAGTTTCTTAACTTTTGGTTTAGGTTTAGGTCTTCTAATTGCTCGCCCGGATCTACGGCGTCTAAATCTAGGGCGTCTAAATCTAGGGCGTCTAAATCTACGGCGTCTAAATCTAGGGCGTCTAAATCTACGGCGTCTAAATCTAGGACGCCTGAACCTACGACCTCTAAATACCGAGGGCCTTCTAAAAAACCTGGAGGGTCTAGGGCGTTGTGGTTTTGCGACATCCTTTTGTACTCGTTTTTTACGAAGATAGAGAAAGGCTGCTCCACCAGCTGATGATAGCGAAGAGGATAAACCCGCCGCTATCATTGCGATCATCGCCATGATGAATGCTTATTATATACATACAAAATTACTGGGCAACTGTTTTACGGTGACGTATTTTCTTAATTATGGCATCAACGTTTGTCTTGGTTGGGATGAGATTATCTTCCCAATCCCAAAACACCATATTACCCACAGGGATCTTGTGATCACTCGTGACGAGGCAACTGACAACATCATCAATCTTGTCAGTGGGTTTGGCGTTAGGTAAATTCTTGACTTGGACGTACTTCACACCATCTTGGATGTAGTGTTTTCCTGTAACATAAATGTCTTTCTTGAGTTCGGGTGAGTAGATTTTATAGTAGGGATCGTTATAGTTCTTAATCTTCATGACTGCATCTACGACGCTACCATTAATTAGGGTATCACCTAACTTTAGGTTTTTGATCAATACCATCTTACCGTTTCGAAGTTGAATGGGAGTCTCGGGGGAAAAGCAACGGAAAACCCGCTTAAATCTACGGAAAGCTTGGCGCTTTTTTCTGAAAGGATTTAATTTTCTAACGAATTGACGCTTTTTGAAAGGATTGGCTGCGCCGAGAAGACCCTTAGCGGCACCGAAAGGATTCATCAACGTCTTGAAGAATCCCATAATCATTTTCCCAAATAAGAAAATTGGCGCCAAAACAAGACTAGATGATGATCCAGATGAAATTGACATACTACACATCATAAGTAGGGGCATCATATTAGCAGCCATATTGACCACACTCTACTTTACTCTCACAAATTTTTTTGGATCTATTTGTTTTAATTGGAATAAGATTATCTTCCCAATCCCAAAACATTTCCTTCCCGACTGGAATCTTATGATCGTTTGTGACAAGGCAACTCACGACATCATCAATCTTTTCGGTGCGCTCAGCAGTTGGTAAGTTCTTAACTTGGACGTACTTGGTACCATACTTTACGTAGTGAGATCCCGTAACATGGATGTCACCAATCTTATAGTAAGGATCATTATAGTTCTTAATTCGCATGACCGCTTCCACAACACTTCCATTGATGAGGGTATCACCCAGCTTCAAGTTCTTGATCATCGCAGTCTTACCATTTTCAAGTTGAATGGGGGTTTCGGGAGCAAAGCACCTCCCGAATCTAGGACGCCTGAACCTAGGGCGCCTGAACCTAGGACGCCTGAATCTAGGACGCCTGAACGCCCTCTTAAATCTACGGAAACCGGCACGGCGTTTCGTGAAAAACTTTTTCGCCCCTCTTCCAACCTT
>JGI20155J14468_10003041_pt1 | contig 11949 bp, 8 predicted proteins | sample COG_05_FD_14468 | JGI IMG/M metagenome (IMG submission 14468)
AACCGTTCTTACCTGATAAAACATTTGCCAATGTACTTTTTCCTGACCCATTAGGACCCATAATTGCGTGAACTTCTCCTGGTTTTATATCTAAATTTAAACCTTTTAAGATATGTTTGTTGTCAATTGTAGCCTCTAGATTTTTAATATTTAGCATATTAACCAACACTTCCTTCTAAGCTGATAGCTACAAGTTTTTGAGCTTCAACAGCAAACTCCATAGGTAACTGTTGTAAAACTTCTTTGCAAAATCCATTAACTATAAGACTTACAGCTTCTTCTTGATCTAATCCCCTTTGATTACAATAATAAAGCTGTTCTTCATTTATCTTAGTGGTTGTTGCTTCGTGTTCTATTGTTGAAGTTGCATTGCTATTCTTTATGTAAGGAATGGTATGAGCTCCACATTTATTACCCATCAATAACGAGTCACATTGAGTATAATTTCTTGAATTTATTGCTTTATTTTTGATGTCGACAAGACCTCTGTACATATTGTCAGCGTTACCTGCAGATATTCCCTTTGAGATTATTTTACTTTTAGTATTTTTTCCTAGATGTATCATCTTGGTTCCTGTGTCAGCTTTTTGAAAGTTATTTGTGATTGCTATAGAATAAAATTCTCCAACAGAATTATCTCCTTGTAAAATACAACTTGGATATTTCCAGGTAATTGCAGATCCTGTCTCGACTTGTGTCCACGAAATTTTAGAATTTTTTCCTCTACAAGCGCCTCTTTTTGTAACAAAATTATATATACCGCCTACTCCCTTTTCGTCTCCCGGGTACCAGTTTTGTACTGTTGAATATTTTATTTCAGCATCATCTAAAGCTATTAATTCTACATTAGCAGCGTGTAGTTGATTTTCATCTCTCATCGGGGCCGTACATCCTTCTAAATAGCTTACATAACTTCCTTTATCGGCTACAATCAAAGTTCTCTCGAATTGACCAGTTTCGGAAGCATTTATTCTAAAATAAGTTGATAGCTCCATAGGACACTTGGTATTAGGAGGAATATAAACAAATGATCCATCGGTGAAAACTGCTGAATTTAAAGTTGCAAAATAATGATCACTTAATGGTATTACAGAACCAAGATATTTTTTTACAAGTTCTGGATGTTTTTGAATTGCTTCTGATATTGAACAAAATATTATTCCCTGTTTTGTTAATTCGTCCTTAAAAGTTGTGGCAACTGAAACTGAGTCAAATACAGCATCAACAGCTATCCCGTTTAATCTTTTTTGTTCGACTAATGGTATTCCAAGTTTTTTATAAGTCTCTAAAATTTTAGGATCAATTTCCTCTAAACTTGCTGGTTTGTCGGACGCACTTTTAGGTGCAGAATAATAGTATAAGTCTTGATAGTTTATTTTTGGATATTTTGGCTTTTGCCAATTTGGTTCTTTTAAAACTTTCAATCTATTATAAGCTCTTAATCTCCATTCTAACATCCATTTAGGTTCTTTTTTAATATTTGAGATGAATTTAATTGTATCTTCATTTAAACCTTTCGGGGCTCTAATATTTTCTACATCGGTTGTAAAGCCATACTTATAATCCTGTTTATTTTTTAAATCTTCAGTTTTCATTTGATTTGTATTTGATTTTTTTTAATTAAATCTTGTAATTTGACTTTTTCAAAAAAGTTATTAATGTGTTGATCAAGTTGATCCCATAAATTGTGAGTAATACATTTTGTAGATTTATTATTACAGCCTTTTTTAGAGTCTTTTTTACAATTCAGCATTTTTACTTCTTCATCTACAGCAGAAATTATATTAGAAATCTTAATTTCTTCAGGTGAAATCTCCAATATATATCCTCCCTTTGCTCCTCTAACGCTTTTCACTAGGCTGTTATTTTTAAGTTTTATAAAAATTTGTTCTAAATAGGGTAGTGAAATATTTTGCCTTAAAGAAATATCCGTTAAGCTTATAGGGCCTTTATTTCTAAATAAAGCAAGGTCTGCCATAGCCATTACCGCATATCTCCCTTTGGTAGTTAATTTCATAATTTAACGTCGTAATACAGTAATTTTCTCTTAATTCCTACTATTTTAGTATGAATTAAAAAAAATTAATTGACGCATAAAAACATGCTATAAAGCAATACTTTTTTTTAAAAATAATAATCATTATCAAACATGAAGCCAAAAAGTTTAGAAATTTTTATTCCAGGGCCTGCGGGAAGATTGGAAGCAAAATATTATAAAAATCCAAAATTTGGTTCACCGGTAGCTATTGTTTTACATCCTCATCCACAATATGGAGGAACTATGAACAATAGAATTGTTCATCTCATGTATAACATTTTTGTAGAAAATGGTTTTTCAGTAATAAAGGTTAATTTTAGAGGAGTTGGAAAAAGTGATGGAGTTTTTGATAATGGTCAAGGTGAGCTTTCAGATGCAGCGGCTGCATTAGATTGGATTGAAAGACAAAATTTAGATTATAGTCAGTGTTGGGTTTCAGGTTTTTCTTTTGGCTCTTTAATATGTATGCAGCTAATAATGAGAAGACCTGAAGTAAACAACTTTATAGCAGTTTCACCGCAACCCAATGTATATGATTTTTCTTTTTTAGCACCTTGCCCAACTTCTGGACAGGTAATTTATAGCGAAAATGATGAATTGGTAACAAAAGAAAGTATTAATGAATTAGACAATCGAATCAAAAATCAAAAAGGTGTTGAAGTTATTTTTTCTAAAATGAAAAATTCAAATCACTTTTTCAAAGACAAAGAAATAGATTTAAAAATTGAAATCGAAAAATATTTAAAAGAAAAAACCGCTTTAATTTAATTTTTTTATTAATTTTCCACCAGTGCAAGGCATTTTACATCCAGTTGTGCTGGGGAATGAAATTGGTAATTGAAGAACTGATCTTACTGCTAAAAATGCAAAAGCTTGGGACTCGATAAAATCTCCATCAACTTTATATTCATCAATTAATCTTAAATTTATATCGATCGATATATTTTTTTTAATTTTTTTTAATAAAACTGGATTTTTTCGGCCTCCTCCACACAATAATATATCTTGCACTTTATCTTTTAAATTCTTTAAAGATAAAGATAATTCTTCACCTATAATGCTGGCTGTAAAATCTGTTAAAGTCGTAACGCCTTCTTCTAAACTTAACCCTCTCAAAAAAGATATGTCAAAATCATTTGTATCAAAGGAGAGTTTTTTTTTATTTTTTCTATTCCTGTATAACTCTTGGGCTTGTTCAAAAAATATTTCATTTCTTGCACCACTTAAAGCAATTTTTCCATCAAGATCAAATTTTTTGTTTGAATTTTTTCTTACCCAAGCATCTATAAGACAGTTACCAGGCCCTATATCTTTACTAATTAGCCCAGAGAGATCATTAATATCTTTGATAATAGTAATATTGGATATGCCTCCTATATTGAGAAAACAAATTGGTAATTTAATTTTATTTTGATAACTTATTAAATGATGAAAAATTGGTGTTAAAGGTGCCCCCTGTCCTCCATTTAGAATATCATTATTTCTAAAATCAAATATTATATCTTTTTTTACTAATTGATTTAATAATTTTCCGTTTCCTAATTGTTTTGAAATTTTTTTTTCGGGGTTGTGATAAATAGTTTGGCCGTGGAAGCCTATTATAGTATCATCGCTTACATTCAGATCTTTTATTACGCCAGCATGAAAAACTGTAATTCTTCTCTCTAAATTATCGATTTCACTTTTATATGTTTCTAAATCTTCAATCTTATGAATTTTTTCTTTTAAATCATGAATATCTCTATAAATACCAGTGTCATATTCATAATACTTATCTTTGATTGAATTATATTCGTTTATTCCGTTGGTTCTGATAATAGATGCATCAACACCATCACCAGAAGTGCCGCTCATCAAACCTAGGGAGGTCCATTTTTTTTGCATATTTTTATTTATTTAATACAATTTTTGTATAATAGTTACTTTAATAAATAGCACTATGAAAAATACTTTTTTAAGCGAAATGAAAGAAAGAGGGTATCTTAATCAGTGTACAGATTTAGATAAACTCACTGAAATTTCCAGTAAAAAATCAATATCTGGCTACATAGGTTTTGATTGTACAGCCAGTAGCTTACATGTTGGTAGCTTGCTTCAAATTATGATTTTAAAATTAATGCAAAAACATGGTCACCGACCAATAGTTCTTCTAGGTGGTGGCACTACATTAATTGGGGATCCGTCTGGTAAAGACTCAACAAGAAAAATATTAGAAAAAAAAGAAATTAAAAATAATATCCAGAGCATAAAAAAAGTTTTTAATAAAATTCTTGATACATCCAATAAAAAAACCGCTCCGATATTTGTAGATAATGCTGAATGGTTAACAAAGTTAAATTATATCCAATTTTTAAGAGATGTTGGAAGTCACTTCACAATAAATAAAATGCTTACTTTTGATAGTGTAAAACTAAGATTAGAAAGAGAACAATCACTTAGTTATATGGAATTTAATTATATGATTTTACAAGCTTATGATTTTTATCAACTATTTAAAAACAATAATTGTATTTTACAGATTGGAGGTTCAGATCAATGGGGGAATATTGTAAATGGAACAGACTTAATAAGAAGAATATTAAAAAAAGAAGCATTCGGTCTAACTTCACCTCTAATTACATTGGCATCTGGTGCAAAAATGGGAAAAACGGAAAAAGGTGCAATTTGGTTGAATGAAGATCAGTTAATGCCTTATGATTATTGGCAATTCTGGAGAAATACAGATGATAGAGATGTAAAAAGATTTTTACATTACTTTACTGAAATTGAACCAGAAAAAATAAAAAATATTTTTCATGAAGAAAAAAATATAAATAATTTAAAAATTTTATTAGCAAATGAAGCTACTAAAATACTTCACGGGAATGAGGCTTCGATTAAAGCTGAACAAACTGCTAAAAATACTTTTGAAAAAGGTAGTTTGAGTGAAGGTTTACCTGAAGTCAAAATAAAACTAAAAGAATTAGAAAAAGGTGTAAACATTATAGATTTCATAGCAAATAACAAAATTTTATCATCTAAAAGTGAGGTACGAAGAGCTATAATGAATAAAGGGTTTAAATTAGATGATGTTGTGATAAATGATCATAAAAAAATTCTTGGCACAAAAGATTTTAAAAAGAATATATTAAAGCTCTCGTACGGTAAGAAAAAGCATTTTCTAATAAAGATTATTTAATTTTTTTTATCAATAATTTTTTGAATAAATCTAGGTGTTAGGGTTCGTATCGGGTTAACAGAAGTCTTTATATTGCCTTTAGGACCTTTCATTTTAAAACTTATACCAAATAGACCCTCTCCTACTTCTTTGGGAATAACTAAATCTCCTAAAACAGGTATTTTAGAGATTATTCTATTTAAAGTCTTCGCAGGAACCAAAGTCCTCTTAAGCTCGTTAAACCTGCCTTGTCTCGATAGCCATCCATCAAAACTGATATACTTGGACCCAATGCAAGAATTTCTTTTATTTTTAAAAAACCATCACTATTTTCAATATCAATTTCGAGCGTGTCAAAAGACAAACCTTCTCCTTTAGCTAAATCTGCCAAACCACCCAGGTCAGCTAAAGATAGTAATTGAATTATACCAGGAGCATTAATAACTTTAAAATTATCAATCTTGATCTTTGAAGCAGTTTTTGACCCGTCTATTACGGATGAATAAAGTAACTTACCTCCTGAAAGTCCATTAAAAAAGCTATATTCAGTTAGCAAGGGGCTGGTTAAATCTGAATAAATTTCTAGATATTTTTTATTGCTATTTTTATTTTTTTTCATCGATATATCTAAAAAATTATTGTCTCCGAAATCTCCTTTGGAGATAATTTTTTCAAATTTGCCGTTTTTAATTTTACCTAACAATCTAAAATTTTGAAGTTTTTCAGACATTGGTGCTTTGATATTTTTAAATTCAATTTCGATATCTCCACTTATTTTTTCAAGCTTATTTTCCTTACTTTTTCTGTTGAGATATTTGGCTAGGTTTGTTGCATCAAATTTAGAACCTTTAATTAATATTTTTTTTCCATTTTTTATAAAGAAATTATTATTTATGGTTTCAACTGATAATTCTTTGAAGGATAACAACTTATTGTTTTCAAAAATTAAATCATTAATTTTAATAAAGTTATTTTTTTCATTATAATAAAGCTCATTTATTTCAATATAATCTTTTTTCTTTTTTAAATTTACTGAAAAGTTGCTTAAAGAATTTTTAGGTTTTTTATAATTTAAAAAATCTAATTCAAAGCTATTTTTAAAATCAAAATTTAATTTTAAATAATTTTCATTATTAATAAAATTATTTTCTAAGCTAATTTTTAAAAATTCTAAATTATTAAATGAATATTTTCCATCACCATTTAATTTTATACTTTGTGGATTAAAAATTGATTGAAATTTGATATCTGATAAATAAACTTTTTTAACTGCCTCTTTCATAAACTCATTTTCTATTTCTTCAAATAATAAAAACTCTCCTTTTTTTAAATTTCCAGATAAATTATAATTATATTCAATTAACTTGTAAGTTTTATCAAGTGCAACATAGAAATTATTATTTAAATCAGCCTCAAGATTGATTAATTGTGATAAAAAATTATTTTTTTTAAAAAATTTTTTATATTTTTTTAAAAGAGCTTTATTTAGACTTATTTTAGAATTGAAATTTGAATTTAATTTTATTCCATTTTCAAGGTTAAGCTTTATATCTCCATCATTTATCTTAATTTCTTCGAAATTTCCAAATATATTCTTTAATAGCACATCATTCTTGTCTGCAAAAAAACTTAAGTTTGTATTTGTTAAATTTAAGCTGCCTAAAAATTCAGCTTGCAAATCTTTTATTGTTCCTTTTGCAATAAAATCTTTAAATAAACCGTCTTCATCTAAAAATATTTCAATTTCTGTAATTAATTTACCTTTTTTGATTTTGTTATTTAAAAAACTTTTAAAATTAGATGGTTTGATAAATCTTGATAGTTTGTTTAATTGAACTACATCTAGCTCCTCTAGCGAAAGATTTATTTTCTTAATTTTTGGCCTTGTCTTGATAAGTGATAAGACATCAACATATACTTTTAAATTTTGAACTGGTATCGTGACGTCTGAATAGTTGATATTTGGATTTTCTGTTTCTAAAAATAAACTTAGTTTTTTAGGATTAATTTTAAATTTAATTGACTTTAACTCTAAATTTATTTTTCCTTTTTCAGAAGTTTTTTCTTTTATAAATTCATTAAATTTATTAGTTTTAATTCCTATGGTTGAAAGAGTTATTAATAAAATGATAAAAAAAAGCAAGGAAACTAAAGTTAGATTAATTAATAATTTTTTCATTTTTATTTTTTAATTTTAATTCCCTCTTCTATAAATTGGTCTATATTACCTTCTAAGACGCTAACCGGATTTGTGCTTTCTATTTTATTACGCAAATCTTTAACTAATTGGTACGGTTGCAATACGTACGATCTTATTTGATGACCCCACCCAATATCTGTTTTTGTATTTAATTCTTTTTGATTCTCTTCTTCTTTTTTTTGCATCTCATATTCATACAATCGGGCTTTTAGCATCTTGTAACATGTTTCTTTGTTTTTATGCTGTGATCTTTCATTTTGACACTGAACTACAATCTTGCTGGGTAAATGAGTAATTCTAACTGCACTGTCAGTTGTGTTAACGTGCTGTCCGCCTGCTCCGCTTGACCTATATGTGTCTATTCTTAAATCTTTTTCATCTAATTTTATATTAATATCATCCTCTATTGCAGGATAAACCCACACACTAGCAAAACTTGTGTGTCTTCTTGCGCCACTGTCGAAAGGTGAGATTCGCACAAGTCTGTGGACTCCAGACTCTGCTTGCATTAGCCCATATAAATAATCGCCTGCTACCTTCACTATAGAAGATTTTATTCCTGCCTCTTCCCCTTTGTGCTCACTTATAATTTCATATTTAAATTTTTTTTTATCAAACCACTTCATATACATTCTTCTAAGCATTTCAGCCCAGTCTTGACTTTCTGTTCCTCCAGCACCTGCATGAATTTCTAGATAAATATCATAATGGTCATTCTCACCAGATAAAAAACAATTTATTTCATTCTTCTTTATTTCTAATAATATTTCAGAAATTTTTTTTTCACAATCTTGAATGGTGTCTTCATCTTTTTCTTGTGATGCTAAAACATACAAGTCTTTTAGATTATTGAAATCCTTAAGTGATTTAGTGTATGAGTTTAAAATATCTTCAAATATTTTTTTTTGTTTGACTGTTTTCTTAACCAAATCTTTATTTTTCCAAAAGTTTTCTTTTAAAGAAATTTGGTTTAATTCTTTTATTTTACTCTCAATATTTTCTTTATCAAAGATACCCCCTAATATTACTTAGAGTTTTTTCTGTAGAAGATAACTTTAAATCAAAATTTTCCATTAATAAAATTGTCTAAACATTATAATATTATCACGTCCTGATATTGAGGTTAAATTATTATTATTTATATTGTTAATATCTTCTAATTTTAAAGCTTCGATGATAGAATTTTTGTCGCCAGGAGCAGATTTATTTCCTGTGTCATAATTTAAAGATGTTAAGAATATATTTTCAGGTATTTTAAAATCATTAAAATCTTCTTTGAAAAGAGCATTTTCAACAAAATCTTTAAATACTGGCAAAGCTGCTTTAGATCCTGTTTCAAACTTCCCTAAAGTTTGTGGGTTATCAAAGCCTATATAAACTCCAACTACTAAATTAGATGAAAAACCTATAAACCACGCATCATAATTATCATTTGTTGTGCCTGTTTTACCAGCTAAAGGAACTTTTAGAGATTTTAATTTTTTTGCGGTACCTCTTTGAACAGCTCCTTGTAAAATTGATGTTATCTGATAGGCAGTTTCTTCGCTAATTACTCTATCATTTTTATTTATAATTCTTGGAAATGCGTTCTTGTTGTTTGCAAACTCATCACATCCAATACATTTTCTATTTTTTTCTTTAAAAATAGTTTTTCCTCTTCTGTCTTGTATTCTTGAAATTAATTTAGGTTCTATTTTATTTCCACCGTTAACAAAAGTTGCGTAGGCTGAAGTCAAATTTATTAATGTAGTCTCTGCCGCCCCTAAAGAAACAGATAACAATTCAGGTATTTCATCGTACACATTTAATTTTTTAGATAAATCAAGAATTTCTTCTAACCCTAAAACTTTTGCAATTCTAACAGTCATTAAATTTCTTGAGTATTCAATACCTTTTCTAAAAGTAGTAGGACCGTAAAATTTTTTTCCATAATTTTCTGGTTTCCAATTTTTAAGACCTACCCCCTGGCTTTCCACGAAAGGTGCGTCAAGTATAATAGAATTTGGAGCAAAACCATTTTCTAAGGCAGCGGCATAAACAATCGGTTTAAATGCGGAGCCAGGTTGTCTTTTTGCTTGGGTAACCCTGTTAAATTCACTTGTTCTAAAATTAAATCCTCCCACTAAAGCCTTAACATCTCCTGTAAAAGGATCTAAGGCGATGATTCCTCCATTTACTTTTGGATATTGTTTTAATAGCCAAATATTATTTTTATTTTTTACAAAAATTATATCTCCAACTTTATGAGCATCTATGATTGATTTATTTTGTGGAATAGTCCATTTAATATTGTTTAAAAATAAATTTCCTTTTAGTTCTTTTTTCTTATTAATTATTTTGAATTGAATTTTACTATTATCCAAAGAAGTGATTTCTGCGAATTCCCAATTTAAAGTTGGGTCAAGTTTATATTGTGAAATTGTTTTTTTCCAATTTTTATTTTTAATTTTATTAGTTATTGCACCTCTCCAACCTTTTCTACGATCATAATCCTCAATACCTTTTCTAAGAGATTTTAAAGCTTGGATTTGATAATTGATTTTAAGAGGAGTGCTTATACTTAAACCTTGAGAATAAAGTTTTTCAAATCCATAAATATTTTTTACAGTTCTTCTAACTTCTTCTGTATATGAGTTAGCCTCGTTAACTATTTCAATTTTTCTTTTTTTGAGTTTGAGTTCAGTCATCTTAAATTCCTCTAATTCTTTCTTTGAAAGAAACTTATTTTCTTCCAGATTTTCAAGTACTAAATTTCTCCTAAATTTAGCGAGTTCGGGATATTTATAAGGATTGTATTTACTGGGTGCTTTTGGCAATGCAGCTAATAAGGCAGATTCAGAATAATTTAATTCTTTAATTGATTTATCGAAATACTCTAAACTAGCTGCAGCAATACCATAAGTGCCTTGACCTAAATAAATTTGATTTAAATAAAGTTCTAGAATTCTTTCTTTTTTGTAGGCTCTTTCAATTCTAAAAGCTAAAATTGCTTCTTTAACTTTTCTCTTCATTGAAACTTCATTAGTCAATAAAAAATTCTTAGCAACTTGTTGTGTAATTGTCGACGCACCTTCAAGTCTTTTATTTTGTGAGATATTTTTTAAATTTTTTATGACTGCACGAAGTATACCTTTAGCATCAATTCCAGGATGATTAAAAAAATTTTTGTCCTCTGCAGAGAGAAAAGCATTAATTACTTTTTCTGGNATTGACTCATAAGGTATAAATAACCTTTTTTCCAAAGNATATTCTGCAATTAGTTTGTTGTTTTCTGAATAAACTCTACTTGAAATTGGAGGCTGATAGTTAGATAATTTTTTATAGTCTGGCAGCCCTGCAGAAAAATACCATAATGTTGTAAATCCAAAAAATATAAGAAAAGCAAAGAAAATGATTATATATTTTATCGAAAAATTAAGAAATTTAAGCATTAATATTATTTATAATAACAATTCTGACTATCTTTAGGCATAGATTAATTTAAATCGTTTATTTATGCACAAAATTGTATAAAGTAAGTATATGCCAAATTTAAAAATAACAAATTACATAATTTCAAAAGGAATTCTAATAAAATGGAAAAAAACTTATACATCGATGCATCGCATCCAAACGAAACTCGTATTGTTCTTAAATCAAATAGTTCAATTGAAGAATATGAAGTCGAAGATAAAAATAATTTAAACTTTAAAAACAATATTTATCTTGCAACTATAAGCAGAGTAGAGCCTTCGCTTCAGGCAGCATTTGTTAATTTTGGAAGAGAACGGCATGGTTTTTTAGCTTTCAACGATATTCAGTCAGATTATTATCAATTACCCTCTGAGGATAAAGAAAAAATTAGAATAGCTGAGGAAAAAATAAGAGAAGAGTTGAAAGATAAAATAATTGAATCAAATCAAGATACTTCACAATCAGATAATCAACTAGATAATCTCGATAATAAAGATGAAAAAAATGACAATGCTGAAAATCAATTAGAAAAAGGAAATAACAAACAAGAATATAGAGAAAAAGTAAAATCTTCGTTTGGAATTAAAAGATATAAAATTCAGGAAGTTATCAAGCCAGGACAGGTTATCTTAATTCAAGTAATAAAAGAAGAAAGAGGTCAAAAAGGTGCCGCTTTAACTACATTTATATCTTTAGCTGGGAAGTATATGGTTTTAATGCCCAACACTGCTAAAGGTGGAGGCATATCAAGAAAAATTTTTAATTCTTCCGACCGTCAAAAAATAAGAAATATTCTTAATGAAATAGATATCCCAAAAAGTATGGGTGTTATAGTAAGGACTGCTGGCGCAAATAAAACTAAAAATGAAATAGAAAAAGATTTTCATAATATCGTAAAAACTTGGGATGAAATAAAAGAAAAAGCTTTAGACTCTAATGCTCCATGCTTGGTTTATGAAGAAGGAGATATTATCAAAAGAACTCTTAGAGATACTTATGATAATGATACAAAAAACGTTTACGTTGAAGGGAATGAAGCTTACCAAAAAGCAAAAAAGTTCATGAAAGAATTAATGCCAAAAAATGTTAAAAATATAAAAA
>JGI20155J14468_10003051_pt1 | contig 11921 bp, 13 predicted proteins | sample COG_05_FD_14468 | JGI IMG/M metagenome (IMG submission 14468)
AATTGGCATTATCGCTTCAAGATTAAAAGATTATTTTAACAAACCTTCAATAGTCATTACAAAATCTAATGAAATACTCAAAGCATCTGCTAGGTCTACTACATCTTACAATATTGGGTATTTAATAAAATCATTAGTTGATAAAAAGATTATTATTAGTGGAGGTGGGCACAATATGGCAGCAGGTTTTTCTATGAAAAAAAATAATATAAAACTTCTAGATAATTTTATTCAAAATGATTATTTAAAAAAAATTTCTATTAAAGAAGATTTTAATAAATACGACTCTCAGTTATCATCTATGGCAATTAAAAATAAATTAATTAACGATCTCAACAAATTAGAACCTTTTGGAAATTATAATTTTTTGCCAACTTTTTTAATAAATAACCTCAAGATTATTAAACATGATGTTATTAAAAATAAACACCTGTCTGTTATTTTAAAACCAGATACAGGTGTTTCGATCAAGGGTATTTGTTTTAATTGTTTGAATACTAACATGGGCCGTTATTTATTATCTTATAAAAAAAAGATTAATATTATTGGTCAAATTAATGAAAATATTTGGAATAATAAAAAATCAATTCAACTAAATATTAAAGATTTAATTCTTTAACTTAATAAGTCTTGAATTAAATGCACTTTTAAAATAAAAGACTTTCCAACGGTCCCTTCGTCTATCGGTTAGGACAGCTGGTTTTCATCCTGCAAAGGGGGGTTCGATTCCCCCAGGGACCGCCATTTATGTCTTTTTTTGTATATCTGATATTATCAAAACATAAAGATAGATGGATTAGTTATGTTGGTTATACAAACAACATTGAAAAAAGAATATTTCTTCATAACAATTCTAAAGGTGCTAAATTTACAAAAGGGAAATATTGGAAAGTAATTTATTCAGAGAAATATAGCACTAAAGTAGAAGCTATGAAAAATGAGTATAAATTAAAAAAGAATTATAAATTAAGATCAAAAATTAAGCTTAATTTTCTAAAAAATGATTAAAAAAATATTTATAATATTGCCATATAAAGAAAGTCTGGATAAAAATTTTGCTGGTGCAGTTTCAATATATGCAAAAGATATGACTAAATTTTCTAAATATAAAAAAGAAATAAAAATAATTTCTTCTGATGACTCAGAAAAAAATAAATTATTTAAAAACAAAAATTACATATTAGATTTTTGTAAAAAATATGAAAAAACTAAAATAGATATTATTGAAATTCATAATAGACCTGAATATCTCTCGTATATAAAAAAATATTTTCCCAAAACAAAAATTATTTTATTTTTTCACAACAATCCTCTAACTATGGGTTATTCAATAACTATTAATGAACGTGAATTTATTATTGATAATACTGATAAGATTATTTTTATGAGCAATTGGATACAACAAAAGTTTTATTCTGGGTTAAAGAATATTGATATTTCAAAATCTCAAATAATATATCCTGGAGTAGAAAAAATTAAAAAAAATAACTTTAATAAAAAAGAAAAAATTATTTTATTTGTTGGTAAACTCAATTATGCAAAAGGTTATAATATATTTTGTGAAGTAGCCCATATGTTTAAAAAACATAATCCAAGTTGGAATTTTATAGCTATAGGCGACGAGATAAGAAAAAAAATTTTTCCAAAAAAAAATACTGTGATAGAATTGGGTTATTTGAATAATGATAAAGTTTTAAAATATTATCAAAGATCTGAGATAGCTATTGGTAATTCTGTATGGGATGAGCCTCTTGGTCGAATTGCCATTGAGGCCAGTAGTAGAAAATGTTTGCCTATAATTTCCAATAAAGCGGGTTTATCAGAGTCAAAAAAAATTGCTCATGTATTAAAAGATAACACCCCATTAGAAATTTATAATTATTTGAAAAAAATTACATCGAACAATAAATTAAGACATAATAAACAAAACTTATTTTATAAGAATAATGCTTTTGATATTAGAATTCTTTCAAATAAATTAGACACTGTTAGAAAAAATTTATTACTTTTATCAAACAAAAAGAAAAAATCAAAAAATAAAAAAATTTTACATGTAGCAAACTTTAATGAAAACTCTGATGGAAGATTATATTATTCATTTGCAAATAAATTAAATAATGGATTTATTAAGAATAACCACATAATTGAAACAATAAGTGATAGATACTTTTTAAAAACAAATAAGTCAATTTTAAATCCATTTACAAATTATAATAAATTTAACCAAAAAATAATTAATTCTTTGAAAAATTTTTCACCAGATTTATTATTAATTGGTCATGTATTTAATATAGATAAAACTATATTTGAGTATTGTAAAAAAAATAATATTAAAATTTGCTCATGGTATATTGACTCTCTTTCAAATGAATTTCTTAAAAGTCAACAAAAAACAAATTTTTTTTCAAACTTGAATTATATTGATAAATGCTTTGTAACTTCATCACCGAAAATTTTTAAAAATCATAAGCATTTCAAAAAACTACAATTTATTCCAAATCCTGTTGATAGTTCTATTGAGAATTTAAAAAATTTTAATAATAACTTGCTAAATATTGATATTTTTTCTGCAATAAGTCATGGTCAAAACAGAGGTATTCTTAAAAAGGGAAAGATTGATAATCGTGAGAAATTAATTAATGATTTATATAAGTCTATACCAGAAGTAAAATTTGCTTTATTTGGAATGAATACTTTTGAACCTATTTGGGGAGCAAATTACTATTATTATCTATCAAAGTCTAAAATGGCTTTAAATATAAGCAGGGGAAAATATCAAAAACTTTATTCTAGTGACAGAATATCAACTCTAATTGGAAATGGACTTTTAGTTTTTATTAATTCAAATACAGATTTAAAAAAATTATTTAAAAATAATGAGGTTATTTTTTATAAAAATAAAAAAGATTTAATTAAAAAAATAAGATATTATTCAATAAATGATAGACATAGAATAAAAATTGCTAAATCAGGTTACTATAAATATCATAAATTTATGAACAATAAAATAATTGCTAATTATATTTTAAAATGTTCAGATTTAATAAAATTTAAAAATCCTTACTGGCATAATTTAAATTAAATGTTTTCAATACTAATTCCTACATATAATAATTTAGAATATCTAAAAATATGTTTAGATAGTTTAAAAAAGCACTCTAAATACGATCATCAAATTATAATTCATATTAATGAAGGTGTTGATGGATCACTCGAATATATAAAAGAGAATAATTATACTTATACTTACTCTAAAGAAAATATAGGTATGCCAAAAGCATTAAACAAATCATCTAAATTAGCAATCTATGACTATATACTAATTTCTCATGATGATTTTTATTTTTGTCCTGGCTGGGACACTGAATTTACTGATGAATTAAAAAAAATTGATCATAAAAAGTTTTATTTATCTGGAACAATGGTAGGGGCAGGGCAAGTAAAATTTGATGCAGGAGAAACAATTGATGATTTTAATGAAAAAAAACTCCTAGAAAATATTGAAAATATAAAAACATTTAATTTCCAAGGTACAACCAAATGTCCAGGTTTAATTCATAAAGACACCTGGGACCATGTTGGTGGTTGGAGCGAGGAATTTAGTCCTACAGGTGGTGATGATACTGATTTTGCTATGAAATTATGGCGTTATGACGTTAGAATATTTAAAGGATTGGGTAAATGTCTCGCGTACCATTTTGGATCAATAACTACAAGAAAAAAAGATAAATCATTATTCACCTACCTTGGAAGCAAAGGTAATAAAATTTTTTTATTAAAATGGGGTATGAGTATAAATTTTTTTGAAAAATTTTATTTAAAGTCTGGATTAGATAAAAATAAAAAATTAATCTTTACAAAACATTTAGGTGAACTCAAAAATCCAAATAGAAGTTTTAAATTTTATTTTGAACTTTTTTTAAGTAAGATTTTATATTTATTTTTAATTATTCAAAAAAAAAAATATTTAAATAATTAGGATAAAAATTTTCCAAACTATCAAATTCTATTTTTATCAAACTTAGATCTTTTAAAGGAAGGCAAGCCTATCAATGAACATATAAAACCTTCAATTTTAAAATATTTAGATTTTGCTTTAGTTGGATCAATTAAAGAGTAAATTATTAATTGAAGCAAATTAAGTGTAAGACTGGGAACACATCTAATTAGTGCATTGATAAAACCATTATATTTCTTTAAATAATAAAACTTAGACCATTGTCCGTGCCATCCACCAACTAAATAAGAGCTATTTTTTTCTTTTATATTAGAGAAACTTGAAGATTTGACATTTAATGATTTATTATACTTCTGGGGTTTGGAATGATTATAAAATGAATTTCTTATTAAATACAACTTTAAATTTAGAATATTACATTTTTTGTAATAATCGTTATCTTCAAAATATAAAAAAATTTTATCATCATACCCTTTAATCTTTTTAAATATTTTGGTTTGAAATAAATTTGCAGGGCCATTAAGCTTATCTCTCTCTAAGTAAAAATTTTTATTTTTTTTATTTTTAAAATTAATATGTGTAGGTCCTATAGCTCCAAATATATCAATTTTTTCTGCAGCATTAATAAGATTTGTTAAAGTATTTTTGTAAATAATAGTATCAGGATTAATTGCGATGAAATATTTGGTTTTAATTTTTTTTGCAGCAAAATTAATTGCTCTACCAAATCCAATATTTTTTTTTAAATAAACTTTTACATTTGAGTATTTTTTTTCTACTTTAAGCTTAAATTCATTATCAAAAGAATTTTCTATAATTATTATATTATATTTTCTTGGCAATATTATTAAAAGTTTAGCTAATATGTTACTGGATCTATATGAGGGTATAACTATAGTTAATAATTTGTTCAATTTTCAAACTTCCTATTATTGATCTAAAATTTTATTTAATTTTTTTAAATTCATTGTTTGTTTTAATGGTATTTTCTTATCAACACATTTTAATTTAACTATTTTGGAATTATGGATTTTACCAAAACTATAAACTGATCTAGTCTTGCCTCCAATATTGATTATTCCAAATTTATCGATTATTTTTGGAAGTATTTTGACAACTTCTTCTTGAAAAATATAATTTGAATATAAATTTGTGTATCCTTTTTGGTGCACAAAAGGCTTCTCTGTCATAGTAATTCTTAAAATTAATGAATTTTTATACATTTGAACAGCGCATTCGCCTCCTAATTTTGAATACCCATAATTATTAAATGGTTTTACAGGATCAGTTTCTTTATAATTTCCTTTTATACAGGGATAAACATAACCAGTTGAAAAATAAATTAATTTTACATTTTTTTTTTCACAAATCTTAACAATATTAGCCGTACCAATAATATTTATATTTATACTTTTTTTAATATCTTTATCATGAATGGACATTGGTCTAGATAATGCTGCACAATGAAGAATTATTATTGGTTTATATTTTTTAATAGCTTTTTCTATTGACTTTTCGTTTAGTATATTAAGTTCTTTTTTAGATAAAAATTTTAAATCTAAGATCTTATTTTTTTCTTTTAATACCTTGGCAAATCTACCATCACCACCGGTAACTAAAATTTTCTTTTTCATTTTAATTTTATAAAATCTTTGAATGAAATATTTTTCTTATCTTTATTTGAAATTATTGGGTTTTTAATTGGCCAATTAATTTTTAAATCTTTGTCATTCCACATTACACCAATCTCAGAATTTTTATTTCTATATTTGGTGCAGCTATAAACTACAATATTTTCAGTTTCTAGAGTTAGGAAGGCATGCAAAAAGTTAGGTGGTATATAAATTGATTTTGCATTTTTTTGGCTTAATACTATTTTGAATTTTTTACCAAAAGTTTTAGAATTTTTACGACAATCTATAGCAACATCTAAAATTTTGCCTTTAACAACAGACAAATATTTACCTTGTTTATTTTTTGTTTGCATATGAAATCCCCGTAAGACATTTTTTTTTGATTTAGAGATAACAGTAAATAATAATCTTTTTTTGATTATCTTTTCAATGGATAATTCTCTAAAAAAACCTCTCTCATCAGAGAAATTTTTTGATTTAAAAATTAACAAATCTTTGAAATTTGTTTTTTTAATTTTCATTTAGATCAATTTTAACAAATATTTTGAATAATCACAATTTCCATAAAATTTAGTTGCNTTCATAATATTNTTTTTANCAATCCATTTTTTATTTAAAGCAATTTCCTCTAAACACGCTATTTTTAAACCTTGCCTGTTTTCTATAGCTGATACAAATGATATTGTTTTGTAGTAATCATCCATCGTTCCTGTGTCAAGCCATGCGCCACCTCTACCTAAAAAATCTGCACTTAATTGGTTTTTTTTTCTATATATATTTAATAAATCAGTGATTTCTAATTCTCCTCTTTTTGAAGGTTTGAGATTTTTTGAATATTTTACAACGTTATTGTCAAAAAAATAAAGTCCAGTTATAGCATAATCAGATATAAATTTTTTAGGCTTTTCTTTGATAGAAATAATCTTTTTTTTTAAATTTAATTTTGCTACACCGAATAGTTCTGGATTAGAAACTTTATGCAATAAAACTTTAGCGCCATCAGTTAATTTAGCACTATTAATTAAGTTATTAGTTAAATTTTGACCATAAAAAAAATTGTCTCCAAGAATTAATGCAATTTTATTCTTTTTTATAAATTTTTCACCAATTATAAATGCTTCTGGCAATCCTCCGGGTTTTTCTTGTTCTTCATAAGTAATTTTGATGCCTAAGTTATCACCATTCGGCAACAATTTTTTGTATTGTTCTAATTGGCCTTTATTAACAATAATAAGTATATCCCTTATATTAGCCAACATTAATATTGATAACGGATAAAAAATTAGAGGTTTATCGTATACTGGCAGCAACTGTTTATTTACAGCTTTTGTTAACGGACTCATTCTAGTGCCCATTCCACCTGCTAAAATAATTCCTTTTTTAATCATTTTAATTCAAATCTTTTTAAAATATCTTTTTTATTTAATGATTTAAAATATAACTTATTTTCAATATACCACATAACAGTTTTATATAAACCATCGTTAATATTAATTTTTCTTGTCCATTTTAATTGTTTTATAATTTTATTACTATCTAGTGCATACCTCCTATCATGACCAGGTCTATCATTAATAAAAATTATTTTTGATTTACTCTTAAAATTTTTTTTTTGAAATATTTTAAATATTTTTGAACATATATTTAAATTATTAATATTTTCATTTGATCCAATATTATAAAATTCACCAATTTTTCCTTTTTGAAAAATTTTTAATAAAGCATCACAATGATCTTTAACATATATCCATTCCCTAGAGTTCTTTCCATCACCATAAATAGGTACATCTAAATCATTCATAATATTATAAATTATTTTAGGTATTAATTTCTCTGGATGTTGTTTTGGACCATAATTATTAGAACAATTAGTTATAATAACTGGCAATTTGTATGTATGAAAATAAGAATAAACTAAATGATCTGAAGAAGCTTTACTTGCAGCATATGGGGATGAAGGTTTATATGGATAAGTTTCTTTAGTTCGACCCTTTAATATATCTCCATACACCTCGTCAGTTGATATATGAATAAATCTAAATTTTTTATTATTTTTGTAATATTTTTTTACTGATTCTAAAAGATTGAAAACACCAATAATATTATTTTTTATAAATGGGTAGGGTGTGTCAATAGATCTATCAACATGAGACTCGGCAGCTAAATTAAAAATAGCTAAAGGTTTTTCTTTTTTAAAAATTTTTAAAATTTTTTGTTTATTTGAAATATCACATTTTATAAACTTATAATTCTTATTATACGCTATATTCTTGACATTATAAAAGTTAGATGAATAAGAAACTTTATCAAGATTTATTACATAAAAGTTTTTTTTAATTAATAAATCAATTAGATTACTTCCTATAAATCCAAGACCACCTGTAACAATTACTTTAATTTTTTTTTTCATATATTATTGATTGATTAATTAAATCTTTAATCAATTGATTATTTATATTATTAAATAATTAAATTCTAAAAAGATATCTAAAAAATATTCAAAAAATATATCATTTATATTTAATTTACTCTAAAATGAAATATATATTCTCTATGTCTGCTAATAAGATTGTATGCTATTTGTATACCTCATTTGATCAAAAAGAAAAACTAATTGATTTTATTAAGCATTATAAAAAATATAGATCTGGATTAAGTCATAAACTTCTAATTTGTTTTAAATTATTAAATCCAGAAGAAATTATTAAAATTCGTAAGTACTTAAAAAATATAAAGTATACAGTATTTATTGATCCAAATAAAACTAATGACTGGGACTTTGGAAGCTACAAAAGGGTAGCTAAATATTTTTACAATAAAGATATCTTATTTTTAAACAGTCATTCTTACCCTATTTGTAATAATTGGTTGAAAAAATTATTTCTTTATAAAAACAAAAAAACAGTAATAGCCCCAACTGCATCATATGAGAGTTTAGTTGACTCAATTAAGCTTAAAAATAAATTTCATAAAATATTTAGATACTTAATTAGAAAAAAAAGATTTTCAAAAAATTTTGATAAATTTCCAAATCCTCATCTTCGTACTTCAAGTTTTTTGATTAATTCAAGAATATTTTTTAACTATATTAAGGATAAACCGTTAAAAAATAAAGAGGATACTTTAAAAATTGAAAGTGGAAAAAATGGTTTAATGAAATTTTTAAAAAAGAAAAAAATTAAAACTCTCGTCGTTAACTCTGATGGAAATAAGTTCGATGAAGATAATTGGAAATTTAGCGAAACTTATTGTTATAAAAAAAAAAATAAAGCAATAATTTCAGATAAACATTCTCGTAAATTTATTAAATTTGATAAAAATAAAAAACAGAGTGTGCGTTTAAAAGTTTGGGGTAAATAGTCTTAAAATTTATGGATAAGAACAAAATTTCATTTAAAAAGTATCTTATATATCTAAAAATCTTAAAGATTAAGATCGAAATTTTTACACCAAAAAATACAATTGAATTTGTTATCGCGCATTATAATGAAAGCTTTGAATATTTGAAATATTTACCTAAAAATCAAATTATAACAATTTATTATAAGGGGGATAAGAAAGTATTATTACCAAAGAATAACTTGAATATAAAGCTTATCAAATTAGAAAATATTGGAAAAGAATATCATTCATATTTAACACATATCGTGAATAACTATGAAAATTTAACTAAAATTAATTTCTTTTTCAGTGCTTCATTTATAGAACTCAAAGATAGAACTCGAAATTTCACAAAAATTTATAAAAAAATTTCATCATTTAATATAAAGAAATACAATGGTTTATATACATCTGAGGATAAATATTTTTTATTTAAAAAAGAAAAAAATAAAGCTCTAAATCCAAAATTTAGAATTTTTAACCATATTACATCCAAAAATACACAACATAAAATTATACAAAGTGATAAATTTCCATTAGATAATTTTTTCTTTACATATTTTAGAGATAAAAAACTTGATAAAATTATAAAAAGTTTAAATGGTATTTTTGCTACAAATAAAGAAAATATTATCTCTGTTGATAAAAAAGTATTTCAAACTATCGTTAGCGAATATACAATACCAAATAAAGATTATGAATCGGGACATTATTTAGAAAGACTTTATCCTTCAATTTTTAAATTAAATGAAAAAAAAAACTGATATTTTAATTATAGGGGCTGGTCCCGTAGGATGCGTTTTAGCTGAACGATTTTCCAATGATCTTAAATTAAATTGCACTATCATTGAAACGAGAAATCATATTGCTGGAAATTGTTACGATGAATATAATAAACAAGGCGTATTATATCATAAATATGGTCCACATTATTTAAGATTTAAAAATAAACAAACTTTAAAATATTTATCAAATTTTACTAAATGGATTAAAGGAGACTATATAGTCAAAAGTGTTATTAAAAATAAATTATATTCATTTCCAATCAATTTAGACACTCTAGAAAGTTTTTTTAATGTTAAATTAAGATCAAAAAAAGATGCTTTAAATTTACTTAATAAAAAAAAAATTAATATTAAGAATCCTAAAAATTCTGAGGATCTAATTTTGTCCAAATTAGGTGAAGAAATATATGAAAACTTTTACAAAAATTATACAATTAAACAATGGGGATTAGATCCGAAAAAACTAGATAAATCTGTTGCTGGTCGTGTACCTATTAGATTTAATAGGAACCCTTATTATGTTAATGAAAAATTAAGATTTATGCCAAAAAATGGTTTTACAAGTCTTTTTAAGAGAATGATAGGCAATAAGAATATTTCTTTATATCTCAAAACTGATTATTTCAAAATCAAAGATAAAATTAAACCAAATTATTTTACTATTTATACGGGGACACCAGATCGTTTCTTTGATTTTAAATATGGTAAACTAGACTGGAGATCATTAAAATTTAAATTTGAAACGCATAAAAAAAACTATATTCAGGATTATGTTCAGTATAATTATCCTAATGTTTATAAGTTTACTAGAAAAGTTGAAATTAAACATGTAACTAAACAAAAATCTAATTACACTGTAATTTCTAAAGAATTTCCTACGAATCATGGTGATCCTTATTATCCAATTTTAAACAAAAAAAATTTAAACAAGTTTAAAAAATATGAAAAATTAATGTTTTCCGAAGCTAAAAATAATATTTTTTTTGAGGGAAGATTAGCTAGATACAAATATTTTAATACTGATGAAGTTATTGAAAATGCTTTAGAACTTTTTGGTAAACTAAAAAAAATATATATAAAAAATAATAAATAATAAAATTTTACGTTAAATCTATAATGTTTAATATCTAAACATATCAGCTTGGTATTAAAACTTATATATTAGTTAAAGCTTGATCTTATTTAATGGATTATTTTTAAATAAATTAGCATCTTTAATATATCTTCTAACCATTTCTGTAGATTTATGGCCTGTCATTGCCATTATACTTCTTTCTTCAGCGCCAGATTCAGCAGCTGAAGTTGCAAAGCCAGATCTTAAGCTATGACCAGAGTAATTTTTGCTTTCTATACCTGCTAATTTTAAATATTCTTTTATAAGTAATGCGACTGTTTGATCGGTTAATCTTTTTTCTGATAATTTTGATCCTTTAGTAAACCTCCTAAATAGTGCTCCAGAATTTAATTTTGATATTTCAATCCATTTACGAATTGAAACAACAGGGCAATACTGTGAATTATCAAAGTAGGGTAGTCCTTTTGTTGAACCCTCTCCAAATTGGTCTGTTTTAGACCTCCTAATCTTAATTTTAAGACCTTCTTGCACAAAATCTAAATCCTCATAGTCTAACGAAACTATCTCATTTCTTCTAAAACCACCTGAAAATCCAATTAAGATGATTGATCTATCCCTAATTTTTTTTATTTCTTCTTTTTTTTGCTCATCAATTACATTAATAATTTTTTTTAAATTATTGATTAATATAAAGGTTTTTTTCCTATTTGAATACTTCCTTTTCTTCTTTTAATACCCATTACGTTTTCAATTATAGATGGGTGTTTTGTATCTAAGTAATGACCTTTAAGCTTATGTATAACGCCTATTGATACTAATCTTCGTTTTAAAGTACTCATTTTTACGTCTTTAGTTGATAAATAAGTTAAATATAGCGAAACTATTTTTGGTTCTGACGGAAGAGATTTAAATCCATTTTGCGCACAAAATAATCCAAAATCTTTAAAATCTGATTTATAAGCTCTTAGTATTGTTTGCTTTTGAGCTTTGAAGATTTAATAAAGTTTCTTCTTGTAATGCTTTTAGATCTGTTATTACTTGATTCATATTTATTACTATTGATAACCATTAATTATCGTTAGTAATAT
>JGI20155J14468_10003054_pt1 | contig 11917 bp, 16 predicted proteins | sample COG_05_FD_14468 | JGI IMG/M metagenome (IMG submission 14468)
AAGCGGGAGACAATATACCTTTAGATGTTGAGAGAGGATACCATGTCGAATATGATATGAATGAACCACTCCTCAATAGACCTTGCTGTTCTGCTGACGGTGGTTTTTATATGTCTCCAATGACAGGGAGGTTAAGAGTAGTTGGAACTGTAGAGCTAGGCGGAGTTAGTCCTCAGATTTCTAATCATAGAATTAATCATCTCGAGAGTGGTGCATCAAATTTTTTTCCGGACTTAGGAAAGTCAAATAGGTCATGGTTAGGATTTAGACCATCAATTCCTGATAGTAAGCCTGTTATTTCAGCTTCTAGAAAAGGTAATGATGTCGTTTATGCTTTTGGTCATGGCCACATAGGCCTTACACTAGCTCCCATAACTGCTGAGATTGTGGAGTCAATTATCACAGGGGAGGAGTCCCCCATTCCAATTCATGAGTTTTCAGTTCGAAGGTTTTAAAGATTTAATTTTATTTCTTTTTGACAAACTTCATCAGCCGCTTTTTCTTTTGAATTTGGCGTGCAGATAGAATATTTTTTTTATCTTTAAATGGGTTGTCGCCACTTTTGTATTGAATTTTAATAGGAGTATTCGTTAACTTGAGAGCTGTAATAAAAAAATTCTTTAGAAAGCGCTCGTAACTATTTGGTACATTTTGAACATGGTTGCCATGAAAAATCAATGTGGGTGGAAAAACATCAGATTGATTGACAAACTTTAGCCTCATTCTCTTTCCAGCAACTGGAGGAGGTTGATGTGTGTTGTTGGCCTGTTCTAATATTCGATTTAGGAGTGAGGTAGGAAACCTTCCGCCTGCATTCTCATAAGATCTTTTAATGGGCGAGAATAATTTACCAACACCTGAGCCATGGAGTGCAGAAATGTAATGAACTGTTGCGTAATTTACAAATGAGAGTTTTATATCTAACTTTCTTTTTACTTCACTTTTTTGATAATCATCTAAGCCATCCCATTTGTTGATAACAATGAGTAAGGCCCTTCCTTTGTCTGCTATTAGCCCTAAGAGTGTTGCATCTTGCTCAGTGACCCCTTCATGGGCATCCAATACCAAAATAACAACATGTGAATCATTGATGGCATCTTTAGCTTTGATAATACTAAAAATTTCGACCTTTTCACTGACGCTTCTTTTACGTCTTATACCCGCTGTATCAATCAGAGTGTATTGCTGACCCTCTCTTTCAAAAGGAATAAATATTGAATCTCGAGTAGTTCCAGGTAGATCAACCGCCATGACTCTTTCTTCTCCTAAAATTCGATTAATTAGAGTCGATTTTCCAACATTGGGCCTACCAAGAACAGCAACTGCAATTCCCTCTAGTTCAGGTTTTTTAAACTCAATAGCTTTAGGTAGAAGTGGGATTGTTTTTTCTATAAGGTCAGGAATGCCTTGATTATGTTCTGCTGAAATAAGTGTTGGATCACCTAGTCCCAGTTCATAAAATTCTGAAGCTGAAGCTTTATTTAAACCCTCAGCTTTGTTACAAACTAAAATAATATTTTTCTTTAGCTTTCTTAGCTGGGCTGAAATATCAAAATCTAAAGAAGTAACTCCATCCTTATTGCTGACAATAAAGTATATGACATCGGACTCGTTGAGTGCATTAATTACTTGACTATGAATACCCGTATCAATGATTGAATCTTCATTAGTTAGGCCGCCAGTATCGACAATAGAGCAATAAATACCATTATCTAACTCTATGTTTGCATATTGACGATCTCTAGTCAGTCCTTCAAAATCAGAGACGAGGGCTTGCCTTGAATTGCTTAGACGATTAAACAGCGTTGACTTGCCTACATTAGGCCTGCCAACCAGAGATATGATAGGGTAGCTCACAATCAGTAACCAGCAATGTTTTTAACTGAGATCGTCCAGCTTGATCTGAATCAATTGCGTAAGGCTAGAGTTTTCAGTGATATTGTCAATCGCTAGAGTGAAATTCTTTTTAGCTTCTTCAATATTTCCAAGATCTAGAAAAACATCTCCAGCAAGATTATAAAAGAGTCCTGAAAAGCCCTCTACATTCTCTATATTGAGAACAGATAGGGCTTCTTCATGTTGCCCAAGTTCAAGATGAAGCGACGCTGATCGTAATATTGCTGTCGAAGCAATGACTGAATTTTCTCTTGTTGTTAAGGGCTTAAGAGCATCTAGCGCTAGAGAGTAATTGCCTGCATCAAATAAATATTTAGCCATCAAAAGAGTGCCTTGATCAGCATAGCTACTAGACGAGTGATCTTTAATCAGTTTGTCATAAGCACCAACATTGGCTGAGTCTGACGCATAGCTTAAATAAAGCGATCGAGCATTCAAAGCCTGACTATCTTGATAATCAACATAATAGTTCCAACCAAAGACGCCTGCAAGCCCAAGAACAGCTCCTGCAATAATTTGTTTGCCATTGGCATCCCACCATTTTTTAATCTTATCAACTTGCTCTTCTTCTGAATCGCTAATTTCTATAAAGTTTTTCATAATATCTCCTGAAGATGGTGAATGATACCCTCAAGTTTAATTGATTGCTGAACTCCTTGGCCCTTTAGAGGCTTTATACTTATATGGCCCTCTGATAATTCCTGTTCTCCAAGAATCATAGCGAAGTCTGCCTCTGATTTATTTGCTTTTTTCATTTGATTTTTAAGCGTTCCAATGCTCATATCATTAGTAATAGTAATATGAGGGAGAGCTTCAATAATTTTTTTAGATAGGNTCATAGACTCAATATTGGCGCTNTCTCCGATTGAGGCAAAATACAAATGAGGCCTCTTNTTAATTATTTGATCAGACTTANCTTCAATGAGGAGGGCTATTCGCTCTAATCCCATAGCAAAACCAATTGCTGGTGTTGCATTACCTCCCATTTTTTCAACAAGTCCATCATATCTTCCACCACCGCATATAGTTCCTTGAGCGCCAAGATCATTTGAAATCCATTCAAAAACAGTTTGATTATAGTAGTCAAGCCCTCTAACCAGTTTAGGATTGACCTTATATGAAATATCAAGGCTCTCTAGGTAATTCTTTAATGCATTAAAATGATGATTAGAGTCATCATCAAGATAATCAATCATTTTTGGAGCGCCAGAAATTAAACTCTCAAGTTCTTTATTTTTACTGTCTAGAATTCTCAGTGGATTTGTTTTTAAACGCCTCAGACTATCTTCATCTAGTTGATCCTTGTTATCGTTAAAATATCCTGACAATATTTCTCTGTAAGAGGCGCGACTTTGCGCAGAGCCAAGAGAATTGATTTCCAGTTCAGCATCAATTCCTAATGTCTTCCAGAGAATCTGAGTTATGGATATCAATTCAGCATCAATTTTCGCATCAGAAACGCCAAATACTTCAGCACCAACCTGATGAAATTGACGGTATCTCCCCTTTTGAGGACGCTCATGCCTAAACATGGGGCCATTATAAAAAACTTTTTGAATTCCCTCTCTGGGTAAATTATGCTCAATCATCATTCTTACAACACCAGCTGTACCCTCTGGCCTTAAGGTAAGAGAGTCTCCATTATTATCCTTCCAGGTATACATTTCTTTCTCAACAATATCGTTACTTCTCCAATGGCTCTTGCAAAAGTTTCTGTGCTCTCAATGTTGGGAGTTCGGCAATATTTATAGCCATATGAAAGAAGCAGATTGCTAATGGTGCTATCTAAAAAACTCCAGATATTTGAATCTGCAGGAAGAAGATCGTTCATTCCACGGATAGCTTGAATTTTTTTTGACATTTATAATCTTAAAATGTAATTAAAAAGTATTTTACCAATTAATTCTTGGCTTGAGTCCTTGCAATCACCAAGTCCTAAAACCTTAACTATTTTTTATTCCACTCGGCACATGTCCTGTAGGGACATATTGAGATGCAGACTCACAATGTTGTTGCTGATCATCAAAAAATATATCTGCTGCAAATTGTCTTAAAAAAACACCTTTTTCAAGGCCACCTAAAAAGAATGATTCGTCAATACGAATGCCCCACTTTCTCATAGTATGAATAACTCTTCTATGTGATGGTGCTGATCTTGCTGTAACGAGAGCTGTTCTTATTGGGTTATCTTCCTCTGGAAATGTAGATTGAATTTTTTGTAAAGACACTAAAAATGACTTAAATGGCCCCGCTTTTAGCTCAATTTTTTCAGATAAAATCTCGTTTTCATGAAATGCCTCTAGTCCTTTTTCCTGAAAAATTCTCTCNGATTCATCGGAAAANATNACTGCATCACCATCAAAAGCAATCCTTAGCTGAGATGGGTGGCTATTATTGGACTTTGATTCAACGATAGAGGCTGCAGCATATCCTGATTGGAGTGCTTTCTGGACATCGTTATAGTTGCTAGATAGAAACAAGTCAGCTTCAAAAGCCCCTACAAAAGGGTGAGTACTCTCTCCTCTCGTGAACGCAGCCCTTGAAATATTTAGATCATAATGCTCAATTGAGTTAAATATTCTTAAGGCCTGTATCTGCGCTATTTCTGGATAGAAGGATGACATCAATTGGCGTTTTTTTACTGTTGAGTTTTAATAATTTTTTAACGAGGGTAAAGCCAACCCCCGGTTCTAAAATGACATGCTCGTTTTCTTGCTGATGCTTAGCATAAGCCTCAATTCCCTTTTCTTTAAATATCTTGTGAGATTGATCCAGATTGAATAATGCCCTTGAGGAGATTGCAATAACTAACTTGGTATTTTCAGATTTTAATTTTTTGTTATCCACTTTGCTCCGTTGTACTTATCTAAGCAGTAATCAAGCCATCTTAGCATGAATAGGTTAAGCTCAAGTTGAAAGGACAAATCACTACAATCATCGAGTAAGGGGTGATTAGAATTAATTCTTGTTTCTTTACATATTGATTCAACCTCTAAGAGTTTTGCATCAAAATAAATTTTAAAACGAATATCTGGACGGTTGATCACTTTATCCATAGATTTAATCTTGTGAGTCAGTGTATATGTTCCAGTGTAAGGAGACTTTTCATGGCAGATTAAGAAAAGATCATTTGATTGGCTTTTAATTCCAATTGTATCTCCAGTAATAGAAGCAAGAAGTGGAATGAGTCTTGAGATTTTAATAAAGTTAAGTTCAAAAATCTCCGATAGATTTTTATAAGTTACCTTTTGTTTGTTATATATGAGTTTGGTTTGAATCTGATCGTTCATCATTAACTTAATACTTTGATTATTGATTGGCGATGTTCATAATAAATCTTANTGCAAATTTTCTGTAACTCTAAAAATCACCCTGATCAAAATTTGTCATATTGTTAACATATGAAGCGTCCATTTGCTCATCGTTCACGCCCTGGAATCTATCTTCAAAGGCTAAATCTTCAAATCTTGAATATTGACCCACAAAGGCCAGCTTAATATTTCCAGTTGCTCCATTTCTGTGTTTTGCTATTCTTAAGTCTGCTTTTCCTACTTCTTCAGGATTCGTNTATGCATCATCATGATAAACTTCATCCCTGTAGATAAATCCAATAATATCAGCATCCTGTTCAATAGATCCTGATTCTCTAAGGTCAGCCATCTGAGGAATTCTGCCTTTACCAGTTTTAGCTCTAGATTCAACGCCTCGATTAAGCTGCGATAGAGCTATGACTGGAACATTAATTTCCTTTGCAAGAGCCTTNAGTGAGCGAGAGATTTCTGAAATTTCTTGAACGCGGTTCTCAGATTTACCGTGCACTGTCATGAGTTGTAAATAATCCACCATGATTAGACCCAGATCTGGATACCTTCTTTTAAGTCTTCTACATTTTGCCCTGATTTCGGTAGGCGTTATTGAAGGCGTTTCATCGATTAGAATTGTATTTTCTTCAAAGGCTCTGACTGCATGATTGAAGCTGTTCCAATCAATCTCAGACATATCTCCATCACGCAATTTACTGGAGTCAATTCTTCCAAATGATGAAATCATTCGGATGACTAATTGCTCAGTTGGCATCTCCAAACTGAATACTGCTACTGGCGTAGAGTTATGAATTGCTACATGCTCGACAATATTCATTGAAAGAGCGGTCTTACCCATGCTGGGCCTTCCAGCGATAATAATGAGATCGCCATTTTGGAGACCTGAAGTTAATTTGTCAAATTCTGAAAACCCAGTTTCGGCTCCTTTGTAACCTTTTAATTCTTGCATTTCATGAACGCGGTTCACTACATCCTTGATAATATCTTTTACATTCGTAATTTCTTGCTTGTTACGACTGACTTGTTCAGCTATTTCAAAGATTTTTCTTTCTGATAAATCCAGAAGATCGTTGACTTCAATGTCTTTTGGACTAAAGGCAGTATCAGCCATTTCTTTTCCAATCTTTATGAGCTGCCTGTAGATTGAGAGTTCACGAACATGTTTAGCATAAGCTTCAATATTAGAGACGCTAGGTGTATTTTCAGCTATCTGAGCTAAGTAAGCGAAACCTCCTATTGAATCCTCGTCATGCGTTTTAATGACCTGTTCTTTGACTGTTAGAATATCCGCTGGCTTGTCGTGTTCAAGTAGTATGACAATAGCATCGTAGATGATGCGGTGTGAGGTTTGATAAAAGTCATCAGAGCTAAGAATGTTAACAACATTATCCCAAGATTCATTATGAAGAAGAAGGCCGCCAAGTACAGACTGCTCGGAGTCTATAGAGTTAGGTGGTATTTTAGGGTTGTCAATATCCATTGTCACATTTTAGAAAAATAAAAAGCCCTCAGAGAGGGCTTTTTATTTTAACTCACTTAAGTGAATTGGATTAACTTATTCTGTTTCAGTTGCAGCAATTACAATAATTTTTACTGGCACCACAACCTCAGCATAAAGAGATACAGTGACTTCATATTCACCAGTATTTCTGATTGCCTCTGGCATGTTGATGTCACGCTTTTCAACCTCAAAACCTTGCTCCAGAAGATTGGCAGCTATTTCTGTAGTGCTGACAGAGCCGTAGAGCTTCCCTTCTTCACCCGCATTCGCAGAAATTGTACAAACAACATCTTTCATCGCTAATTCTTTTGATTCAGCATCCGATAAAGCGGCGACTTCTTTTGCCTCAAGCTCTGCACGGATTGTTTCAAAAACTGCCATGTTAGCTTTATTAGCAGGCTTGGCTTTACCTTGCGGAATTAGGTAGTTGCGAGCATAGCCAGACTTAACGTTTGCTATGTCACCAAGGTTACCTAGTTTTTCATTTTTTTCTAATAAAATTACTTGCATAAGGCCTCCTATTTTTTGTGTTTATCGGTGTAAGGGATTAGTGCCAAGAATCTAGCTCTTTTAATTGCAGTTGTCAATTGTCTTTGAAACTTTGCAGAAGTACCAGTTATTCTTGATGGCGTAATTTTTCCACTTTCATCAATATTCTTAAGAAGTATTTCAACATCTTTGTAGTCAATTTCCTTAAAACCTGCTTTTGTAAAACGACAAAAGCGGTTTATAGGGATTTGAAATTTGCGTCTTTTGTTAACTTGTTTTTTAGCCATTACAGTCTCCTATTTCTTTTCTGAGTCTTGACCTTTGGCTTTGTCTTTGCCTTGATCTTTAACTTTATCTGAATCTTTGCCTGCTTCTGCAACCATAATTGATGGTTCAGTGATTGCCTCTGACTTAGAAATAATTAAATTTCTTAGGATGGCATCGTTGAAGCGAAAGTTGTAGTTTAATTTATCAAGTGTATCTTTNTCNCACTCNATATTCATCATTAAGTAATGTGCTTTATAAATTTTGTTGATTGGATAGGCTAGGTGTTTGCGACCCCAGTCTTCGTCCCTATGGACTATACCTTTGCCTGAAGTGATTAGCTCTTTGTACTTCTCAATCATTGTTGTAACCTGAGAACTTTGGTCAGGGTGAACAATGAGAGTTATTTCATAATGTCTCATTAACATCTCCTTATGGATTAAAAAAAGCTTGCCAACATGGGCCGGTCAAGCAAGGAAGAGGGTATTTTATACTAGTTGTTCTAAACTTATCAATTATTTGCGCTTCTTCTCGTATTATGATGAACATTAATATAAACTTGGATTTATGAGATCCAAACTAGAAGTCTGTATCGATAGCATTTCTGGTCTAGAAGCCTGCATCAATGGAAAGGCAGACCGAATTGAGCTCTGCAGCTCATTAGAGCTTGGAGGATTGACGCCATCTGATGAATTAATGAAGCTTGCTTCNGAAGTGAATATACCTTGTAGGGTAATGATTCGGCCTAAAAAAGGCAGTTTTGAATACTCATCAAGGGATCTTCATCAAATGTTTGATGATATTGATAAAGCTCGATCATACAACTTCGACGGCGTTGTATTTGGCGCTACGCTTTTGAATGGTGAGCTTGATCAAGAATTTTTAGGTCAATTAATTAGATATAGCGATGGCATTAAAAAAACTTTGCATCGAGCAGTAGATACTATCCCGAAGACTATTGAAGCAGTTGAAATTGCAATTAATTTAGGTTTTGATACGATTTTGTCATCTGGTGGCTATGAGACTGTTATGGAGGGATTGGCAGTTTTNAANGNAATGCAACAAAGAGCATCTGGCAGGATTGAAATTATGCCAGGCTCAGGCATAAACCCTCAAAACATAAGTGAAATTCTCTCTGATTGTCACTTTGCTTGGCTTCATTCTTCTTGCTCAATTCATAGACAAAATAGCAAAATTACAGATAGTCAAACTATTAAAGAAATTAAAACTGCAATCAATGTATAAATTTTGGATCAAGATTGTAAGTTTAATATTTATATTTATCTTTTCAGCTTATTTATTCTATCTTAACAGTATAGTAAAGTCTCAATTTTCAGCTGAGGTAAAAGTCTCAAACACTATCACTCAAATCAATTACTCTTTTAATGATTACCCTCCAGAGCTTATTAATATGCTTCTTTTAGTGGAGGATCAATCTTATTTCCATCATCATGGTGTTGACTTTAAAGAGATTGCTAGAGTTATTTACGGATATTTATTTGATGATAAGTCGCTTAGAGGCGCCAGTACAATTACTCAGCAATTAGTTAAGAATTCGCTTCTAACTCGGGAAAAAACTTTTTCCAGAAAGTCTGAAGAGGCTTTGATGGCATTACTTTTAGAGTTGTCTTACGATAAAGAATTTATTCTTGAGAGGTATATGAATACGGTATATTTAGCCCAAAAAGGAGATATNGCCTACCANGGCTTTGCCAGTGGAAGTTANTTCTACTTTGATAAAGATGTTAAGGATTTGAGTTTAGAAGATATGGCAACACTTGTTGCNTTGCTTAAAGGGCCTTCTTACTATAANCCTATTAACTTTCCTGATAGGCTGGATAGGCGCGTTAAGATGATTTTGAAGATGCACGAAAACTACAAAAAAATATTTTGATGAATTTACTTGCGATAGATACCTGTACTGAAATTGCATCGGTCACTCTAATGACTTCAGAGTCAAGAGTAAGCCGAGTTTTGTCAGGGATTCAAAAAAGTTCTGGCCATATTCTTAAGCTTTGTGATGAAGTCTTTCAGGAAACAGATACTCTAATAAAGGATGTTGATTCAATTATATTTACTAAGGGTCCTGGTGCATTTACAGGTGTAAGGATGTGTGTCGGTGTTGTTCAGGGGCTTTCAATGTCCCATAATATTCCAACGATGGGATTTTCGACACTTGAGTTGCTTGGATTTAGGGCATCACAGATTCTTAATTCTGAAAAAATAGCTGTAGCACTTGATGCTAGAATGGGAGAGGTCTATTGGGCTATTTACAATCAAGGAAAAATCAGTAAATTACGCATATGTAATCCTAATGAAGTAGATACTCTTGATACTAATTATATTGGAGTTGGGACAGGCTGGGATGCCTATGGTGATATGCTCAGTTCTGCTTCTGGTGTAATTAAAACTGATCTCACAATTTTTCCAGAATCACCTAGTTTAATAGATTTAGCACTTGAGTCATTTAGAAGGGGAGAGAGTAGCGACTTTGAGCTACCTCAGCCGATATATTTACGAAACAATGTGGCTCAAAAATCATTAAAATAAATCTCTTTTTTATCACTGCATTTATTTATGTGGAAATGGATTCAAAGGCAGGCATCACCTAAAGTTTTTTATGGAACTTGTTCTAGGCTTATACCGTGGTTTTTTTGGCCTTTTGCTACGCTTTTGGTGATCGGTTTATTTTGGTCTCTTGTTGTATCACCCCCTGATTATCAGCAAGGCGATGGTTATAGAATAATATTCATTCATGTTCCAAGTGCTATTTTGTCAATGATGGTTTATGCAATTATGGCAATTGCTGGAGGCATTGGGCTTATTTGGCAAATTAAAATGGCTGAAGTTGTAGCAAAAGTTTCGGCGCCAATCGGTGCAGCTTTTACAATCATTGCTTTGGCGTCTGGGGCAATTTGGGGCAAGCCGATGTGGGGAGCATGGTGGGTTTGGGATGCGAGGTTAACCTCAGAGCTAATCTTATTATTTTTATATTTAGCATACATGTCACTAAATAGCGCATTTGATAATCCAAGGACTGCTGCAAAAGCTAGCTCTATACTTGCTATAGTTGGCTTAATTAATTTACCAATTATTCATTACTCAGTCAAATGGTGGAACACTCTTCATCAAGGTTATTCGGTTGGGACTGGCGGTTTAAAAGATCCAGATATGCAAATTGCGCTTGCCATAATGTTTGTAGCGTCAATTTTTCTTTATGCGCTTCTAGTTTCTATTAAAGCAAAAACAGAAGTCCTGGTGCGTGAGCAAAATTCACGATGGGTCAAAGATGAAGTTGAGGGATTAGTATTATGACTATGGTTGAGTATTTTTCCTTCCTCCCTTATGGGAAGTATGCATTTTATGTTTGGCTTGCATATGGCGTTTCTGCGATAACAATAATAACTCTTTTTATAAATGCTAAGAGAAATCATACAAAAACTATTTTTTCTCTCAAAAATAAATTCTTAATTAATTAATGACTAGAAGACAAAATCGAATGATCTTGGTTGGGCTTTTAGTGACTGGCGTTTTCTTGGCAGGCTATTTAGGGTTAAAGGCGTTTAGTGAAAACTTGTTATACTTTTATACTCCCTCTGATATTATTGAAGGAAAGGCTCCAACAAATAAGAGTTTCAGAGTAGGAGGTCTTGTTGAGACTGATAGTTTAGTTAGGGAAGGAATGCAAGTTACTTTCATGGTTACAGATAATATTGAATCAATTAAAGTGACCTATGAGGGTATATTGCCTGACCTTTTTAGGGAGGGTCAAGGCGTTGTAGCGTCAGGCTCAGTATTAAATAAGTGTGTCAGATGGACCTGTGCAAATACTTTCATTGCTTCTGAGGTTTTGGCCAAACATGATGAAAATTATATGCCTCCAGAGGTTGCCGCTGCTCTAGAGATTTCAAATTCTCAGCAATGAAAAAAATCACACCTCTAATTATATTTTTTATAATAGGAATTTTTTTATTCTTAAGTCTTAATTCAAACCCTAATAAGCTTCCATCACCTCTAGTAGGAAAAATTGTTCCAGAGATTAATGGAAAAGACTTCTACACGAATGAAAACGTCAAATTAAATGATTTGATGGACAATCAAATGGCACTTATCAATGTCTGGGCATCATGGTGTGTTACTTGCAGGAAGGAGCACCAAATGATTATGAATTTAGCAAATAATGAGAGTTTGAAGTTAATTGGCATTAACTACAAAGATCAAAAAAACGATGGTCAGAAGTATCTTGAAATTATGGGTAATCCCTTTGATGAAATTATTTTTGATCCAGATGGAAGAATTGGTATGGAACTTGGCGTCTATGCAACCCCAGAAACTTTTTTAATCAATCAGGAGGGGGTAATTCTTTATAAGCATATTGGAGAAATAACTCCTGAAGTTTGGAGTGAAAACTTCTTAGTTTATTTAAAAACAATATAATTTTTTT
>JGI20155J14468_10003064_pt1 | contig 11884 bp, 8 predicted proteins | sample COG_05_FD_14468 | JGI IMG/M metagenome (IMG submission 14468)
GGNNTTANAAGTATTGGTACAAGTAACCCAGATGCAAATTTACACGTTGTTGGTAATATTTTTGCATCATCAAATATACAAAGTAATATAATAGCACCCGCACATGGATTTATAAGTGTTGGTACAAGTAGCCCAGATGCAAAAATACACGTTGTCGGTAACGTATATGCGTCAACAGATATAGAGGCAGGTAGATACTATACAGGTGGAAGTATAGACACAAACCGCGTATCGTATTACGACGGTAATAAATTCGTACAAATTTCAGATGGTGACGACGGACAGTTTTTAAAATTTAATAAAACAGGAAACGCCGTCGATGCACCATCTTGGGAAAACGTATCGTCGTCGGGTGCAACGCCAAACCTTGATGATGTTGCTGTTGTAGGTGCTAGTACTACTCAGACAATATCATTTAACAATACAAATACAGCTTTCAAAACAGCTACGCCAACTTCTACAACTACGTGTGGTATAGCAAATACATCACCGATACATACGCTCGATATAGGTTCAAATGTCGCCATTATAGACGATGGTATTGATAAACTTTATATTCGCGGGAACGTATACGCAACAAGCGATATTATTTCATTAGGTACCATACATTGTACTGAAATAATAGCAACTAATGGTAAAATTAAAAATTCAACTGTTGTTACTGAAGCTCCAACACGACAAATCCGTTCAATTTAATTCTAGGTATTTATTAAATGTCTTTAGAATCTTATTCATACAGAGGTATTAAAACTCTCGATAATATCGAAGGTACCGATGGGAATGGTATATTACTCGGTTCGAGTGTTTCTTTAGATTTTAAAAATACACGAGTTGCAATTGGACACTTAGGAAATGCAACATCTCAGGGTAAGGTAACAGTTCATAGTTTAGTAAATACTACTTCAAATGAATGGACAACATCACAAACAATAACCGAGCCTTCAGCTTCAAACGGTTCATTTTTTGGATACGCAGTTTCCATGAATTGGAACGGTACGCGTATCGCGGTTGGTGCACCCAAAAAATCAAACGGAACCGTTTACGTTTTTGATGCAACATCATCTGGATCAAACCCATGGGCAACGTACGTTTCAAATACCATAACGTCTTCGTCAACGTCTTCAAATGGTAATTTTGGATTCAGTATTTCTCTAGGTCAGGATATAGATACAACGTTAGCTATAGGTAACCCTAACGATAATCGCGTTGAAATTTGGAAACTGTCCAACCATTCGTGGTCACAAGCATACTCAAATGTAGGTGATGATATAGATAACAGAGTACCTTATGACAGTGCTCATACACAGTTTACCACAATAAATAATTCAATTGGTAATATAAAATCCTTACAATACGGATTTTCAATTAAACTAGCACCGTTCGGTACCCACGTTATCATAGGTGCACCGGGAAGTGTTTTAAACGAAATAAATAGTAGTAATTCGAACAACACTGGAACCCAAAGAAACAATATAATTGTGAGTGCATCTCCGACTTATGCTTATAGTGGCGTCGCCGCGAATCTACCATTTGCATATCGTCAACCAGGGTATGCGCGTATTTTAACAACAACAGATGATTGGTCAACTACAAGTGGTGTGAGTCAGTTAGGTCAAACTATTTCAGGATTAGATTACACTACTTCTAGTAATTACGTTAATGGTGGTGGATTACATTTTCCTACATTAGGGTACTCTGTATCCATGAACTTCGATGGTTCTGTTATTGCCATGGGTGCACCTAGTTATGATCAAGCTTACGTGTACGAATACTCGATCGTTACGAGTTTATGGGTACAAAGAGGTTCGACAGTAATAGCTAATGTAGGTAATCTGAATGGATTGTGTGTTCGCCTAGATTATACGGGTAACAGATTAGCAACATCCATGATATCTCACTGGGCTTTTCCTGCAAAGTACAGTGGACAGCTTTACGTAGTAGATTGGTCAGGAGCATCATGGGTAGAAGCACAACTACCTATATCAGGTAAAAATCCGGGTGTTGGATACGAGCACAGCTACGGAGCTAAACAATTTTCGGGGTACACGATCGATATGACGGATGGTAATCAAGTTGCCAGTTCGCAATTATGGTGGGGTGATGATGATATGGTAAATGATAATCTTGGAACCGGTAACTCATTATCAAGCTACCTCGGATCTTATCCATCAAATCAAAATGCAACAGGTCGCGTTCAGTTTTATTTTTTCCTCATAACGGGTACATTTACAGGTAATAATATTTTTGAAGGATATGTTACTGCATCAGAACTTAGAATTGGTGCGAATGATAATGCTATAGATAACGAAAAACCTAAACGACTTTCATTTGGTGGTACATCAGGTGATAACTTTTACGATGAAACCTTAATTGAAAACCGTGTAATTGCTCATGATGTAGCTGAACTTTTACTACACAAACATCACGATACAAATGAACAAGTTGATAGAATTCGTCTAAAGGCATCCGAAATACACTTAGATCACATGAGAATGTACCATAGCGTATATCAAGGTGGTCAGGAAGGAAAAGATATCCGAACACCTAGGTTTATACTCGACCAATTCGGTACAATTGCAATTGGTAATTTGTGGAGTGGTAACGAATCGTCATCGACAACAACCTCATTAGCTGAAACGTACCTCGATATAAAGGCTGAAACACAAATACGTGATAAGTTAAACGTAAATTATCCGGGTAGGACTAAACTTTTAAAAAGTCGTGACTATACATATCAGGGTTATTCACCCTCGGTCATTAATACGAGATGTGCAGATCTTATTGGAACGAATATAATGTACGATGATCAACCGGGTGCTGTAAGAGTATATTCGATAACTAACCAAGGGAATATGCCATACAGAGAAAGTGAAAAGGCGTTCGAGTTTACGGGTACGACTTCAGGTATAGGTCAAAGTGATCATACCGGTGTCTGGACTGATGATGATGCATCAATGATGTTTTGGTTAAAACTAAATGATGATCACAGTAATTATACATCATCGAACGTTTTGTGTTCGTGGGGTGATACTTTATCGTCTACAGTGGGTGTGTATACAGGTGGGTGTTTACAATTAACGTCAACAGGATTAACACTAAACTTTGGTTCTGGTATTGGTACGGCATCGAATACTTACACGTTTACACAAGATACGTGGTACCATATTTGTGTTGTGTTCCCTACAGAAACGATACAACTGCCTCTGGTAAAGACTATATTTACATCAACAACCAAAATATGACTTTAACCAAAACTTACTCTACAAACCCTTACGTTACGTTTCCACAACCAAACTGGGACAGTCAAGGTTGGCGATTCGGATATGGTGAAGCGTCTGGGTCAATACCGGGACCCGCGGGTACGTTTATGGGAATGATGATTTTTAACATAAGTTGGGGACATGGTGGCAATCAGATTAAAGACTATTCATACAATAACGGTTCACCATCCGAGTGTTTATCTGTCGGTGGTGATGCATTCATACAAAATAAATTAAGTATAGGGAGTAACGTATCCCCATCAAAAACGTTGGAAGTTACAGGTAATGTAAATGTAATTTCAGGTAACATTTACCAAAATAATAATTTACTTTGGCCAACTACATCTAGTGGTGTAGACATTTACCAAACATCAAATGTTGGTATAGGTACATCTACCCCGGGAGTACCTTTAGATATCAGTTATAGTTCAAGTACAAACGGAATACAGTTAACACAGGGTAGTACATCTCAAAATAGTATTATACAAGTAAAAGTGGCTAGTGGTGGTACCGGTGACCCTCTATTATCGTTATCGTGTGAAGATGGATCTGGTTCGGCTTGGTGTGTGGGTATAGATAATAGTGAGAGTGATAAGTTCGTAATAGCTAATGATGATAATGATTTGTCATCATCTCAATACATTACATGTGGAGGTAATGAAATAGATCTAAAAAAGAGAATCTTAATTAACGGGAACTCGGGTACCGATGGTCAAGTTCTTACGAGTGGTGGTTCATCAGGTTCGGTCGCGTGGGAAAACGCGAGTGGTGGTGGAGGTTCGAGTCCTTGGACAACGTCGGGATCAGATATTTATAGAAGCTCGGGTAAGGTTGGTATAGGAAATACGAGTCAAAATGCCGAACTCGATGTTACCGGTACCATTCACTGTAACTCTATACAAACTGGTACATCACAATATGAAAAACATTTAGTTAAGGGAAACCTAATAAAACTGTATTTTGGTAGCGCAGGTGCAAGTAATCCGACTACACAATCTGCTATGGATACGTATTTCGAAAGTCTAAGTTCAGGTACTAAATCATTAAGTAGACCACGTCACACTGCCGTCAGCTCCGATGATACATTTGCCGAAACATTTGAAGGTTATTTAAAAGTAACTACAGCTGGAACGCACTATTTCGGTTTAAATAGTGACGATGCTTCAGATATGTACATAAACGGTATTCGAATCGCTTATTGGTACGGTGGACATAGTCATAATGGTACAACCACAACCCCCGGTGGAACCACAGGTAATATATACTTGAAAACTGGGTACCATAAAATATTCGTACGGTTCCAGGAAAATGGTGGTGGTGAAGCATTATATAGTCTTTGGAAAGAACCAGGTGATAGTTCCTGGTCTGAAATACCGGCAAATAACTGTTTTTACGATCATATACGGTACCATTAAAATTTTAACTAAAAAAACAAATTTACATTTACCATGCTGGAACAAACAGGATGGTAAATGGTTTATCACTCACTTTTTAGATGGAAGTGAATCCATGACCGCTAGGGCAATAACACCCGCGATAAAAAACATGACAACGAAATTACATTCGGTATCGTCCTCGCCAAGAACCGAACGTTTTTTTGTTTTATCCGGTTTTTGTAACCTTGACTGAGGAATAACATCTTGTCTTCTCGAAGGTAACTCAACAGGATCTTGGTCCAAAGGACAATACCCTATCATTTATACTATCATTTATAAATTAATTTCGACTGACTTTTTCTTTTTCCCACCACCTCTTTTTGACTTGGTCTGGGTAACCTTAACTTCCCTAACTTCACTATCATCTTCACCTCTTTCCTTGGTATCACCGACTGGTGGTTCAGCAATATCGGAAATATCGTCCTCGATATCGATTTCATCGGTTAATGGGTTTTCTACTTGGGGTATATTCGTCGTATTCATGGGTGGTTGGGGTGGCATCATGATATTACCCATGAGACTCGAAATGTCAAATCCTGGGCCCTGCATTTCTCTTCTCCCATTTGCATCCACTTTCTCTTCACCCTGTTGTTGCGACTTAGGAACTGTGTTCTGAACGGCCGACATCATATTCTGAACCAACCCTGGATTCTGTTTAATCACGTCGTTCATATTCGGCATCACCGATTTAAACATACTATTCGTCAAATGGAACATCATTGCTGATCCACCAAGCATCATAATAAGTTTAACTTCAGGTGCAACGTGCATTTTCGTTCTATATTTCACGTATAACTCCTCAAAAACTTCATCATAATCGTCAACATTTTCCATAACGTTTTCGGACCAACCGTCGAGTTGGATTTCAAATGGGTTATATTTCTTATTCATAAACTCGAGTCCCGTCGTACAAGCAATGAGCATACGTCTCGAAAACTTTATCGATTTATCAACATCGATACTATACGTAATTCTCTTAACCTCAGTTCTAAGTTCATCTATTGGAGAATATGCATTCAAACGTTTATTTACGGTAAACCCCTTCTTTTCTAATCGACCAAGTTTATTCACGAGATCGGCTTTTTCCTCATCTATGTTTTTAAATCCAGGTGAAGGTTGTTCTTCTTCCATATATCCACCACCTCCTCCTCCACCACCCGCATACTCGTACCCCTGTTGTTCCGGTTCGTCTTCATATTCACCATAATCCATAACTTCTTCCGGTGGGGGTACAGAAGGTGGATTTTGTTTATTCGGGTTCGCAAACGAGTCCATATCTTCCTGGAAAAATTGTGTTGGTGGGGGATTATATTGAGTTTTCATAGTTTTTTGTATTTGCTTTTTTACAGGCTGGGATCTTGGAATATCAATTTCGATCTCATTCATTAACGCCTGTTCGTTATCGTCCAATTTCATAACATTTGTGTCACCTCGATTTAGGATGATCTCACCGTCCATTAATCTTTATATTGAAACTATTCTAATTTCTTTAACGCACTTTATAAAAAAAATATTTACTCAATACAAATGAAACTTAACGCTACTAATAAAAGTACACTTAAATCAATTGTGATTATATTCTTAATTTTGTGCGCGCTCGGCGCCTTAAGAAAAAGTGGTTACCAACCAGTTGAAATTGAAATGGTAAGTGACAAATCTCTTTTCGACCAGGAGTCCAGGGAAGATTGTCTCGATACAGCCTACTATTCCGATAGTCGAGGCGGAATTTGTGGGGGTCAAAAAGTGGTCAAGGACCAAGCGAGTTATAAGATGAAGTAAAATCTCCAGTATATATAAATGGCTTTAGTGACTAGTCAATCTACTTTACCCGATTTCGAACACGAGTATCATACAGTTATAGTTGATACCATTTCTGATTCAAGTAAGCAAAAATTTACATCATACTTTCCAACACCACTCGAAAATATAGTCCAGGTTCAATTAATAGCAGCTCATATTGATCATCACAACGCGAGTGAACTCATTCACCTCAAAATTGATGAGTTGAAAACTATTTTTTCTCAAAGAGGAAAAACAGATCTTGATACATCCAGTGATAATATGATCAACGGCGTTTTCGGAACCCTCGTAACAGATGGAACAGATCGCATTGTTTTTAAAAATGAATACCCAGTTATTCAACAATATTTTAACCCAATTCGTAAACTCGATAGATTAAATGTCGAAGTATTAAACGAAACTGGTGCGGCTGTATCATTTTCAGATGGAGAAACCTGTTTAATATTTAGATTCGTCTGCAAAAATAAGAACCTGCCCTATTAATTATTTCAGGGCGTTTTCGTACGTATAATTTAAACCTCCTATTAATATAAATGTCTTCTGGTGTTGTTCAACTTATCGCCATTGGTGCTCAAGATAAATACATAATGGGTGACCCAGAAATTTCATTCTTTAGCTCAACTTTTAAACGGCATTCTAATTTTTCACAATCCATAGAAAAACAAACGATACAAGGAGTTGTGAATAATAACGCTATGTCATCGATCAAATTCCCACGATCAGGTGACTTATTAGGATACACGTATTTCACATTAGATGATAATACACAAGCACTCGATATCCAAAACTGGGAAAATGTTATAGATAAGGTCGAATTACTCATTGGGGGTCAGGTTATAGATACCCAAGACGCAGCTTTTACCGAAAAAATAGCCATAGATACGTTCGCAACGAACGTTTCTAAGAGTTCCAACGGTACACACCCAGGTATAAGCGCACGTTCGTACTTTTACCCGTTACGCTTTTTCTTTTGTGAAGGTCCACAGTGTGCTTTACCAATGATTGCTTTACGATACCATGAAGTCGAATTACGTATTCACTGGGGATCACAAGCAAGTAATTATAACGTCGAGTGTTATTCAAATTACTATTACCTTGATAACGAGGAACGTGGTAACATAGTTTCGAGAAACCATAACCTTCTCATTACACAAGTTCAAAAAAGTATTCCTTCCGGAGAACTTACACAAGAACTTACGTTTAATCACCCCGTAAAATACCTCGCGTGTTCTGATACGACCGTTGAAGGTGCACTAACGTCCGCGAGTAACAAGGTTAAATTAGAAATTAACGGTCTCGATATAGGTCCTTATAAATGGGGAAAACCACACTTTATGGAAGTTCAGAACTATTATCACACACAATTCGTAACGTCCCCCGATTTCTTTTTATACTGCTTTTGTCTTTCGACGAGTTCACTCCAGCCGACAGGAACGCTCAATTTTAGTCGATTAGATTCAGCAAAAATACATAGTCAATCCATGATAATTAACGATCCGATATATGCCGTGAATTATAACATTCTCAGAATAGAAAATGGAATGGCTGGTCTCATATACGCCAATTAAAAATACTTACATATATTAAATGGTTAAAAACATACCTACCATCGAACGGTCTACCAAAATCCGGTTTGGTAAACACGTTTCAGATAGCCAGGCTGAAAACACGATTGTTTTCAATGCGTCTAATACTGAAATTAGTACACCCAATTCAGGGTCCATTTATATTTCACCTCTCAGAGTTGAAGATGTCCAAAATGCAAACTTTTTTGCATATAATTCAACTACAAAGGAAGTTGTAGATTCTGGTGTTAAAACATCCCTTTTAGGTGGTATTACTTTACAAGAAGCAACTGCTAGAGGTAATTCAACTTCAAACACAATCCAGTTTACTAATTCTACAACAGGTTTTATAACAACGTCAAATGTTGGTATTTCAAATAGTGCACCCACACACGCCCTTTCCGTAAAGGATAAAATTTTTATGTGTGGTTCAGGCACTACTTTACTAGACGTTAAAGGTACATCTAAATCAGAAAGAATTATATCTGGTACGAATATTACCATTGATGGTGTTCAAACTGGTACTAACCCAGCTTATATTACAACCGGTGGGAGGACACACTCGACGCGGTTTACGGGGACCACCCTAGGATTGGCAGGTAACCTAGTACCAACAGATACCATAAGTTTAGGAAACGACCCAAGTTCTGTTAAAATAAACGTTCCAACACAATCAACGAATGCGTTTTGGACATCGGGTAACGTTTACGCCCAAAAATACCTTGGTGACGGTTCACTTTTGGATAATATTACCATGGACGTTGTTTCTCGAAAACTAGATGGTAACATTTTATCTATACCAATTGAATCGTCAAACATAATAACGGGTATTAAAACTCTGGGTAACGTACAGGTAGATACAACACACGGATCTTTTTTAGGTAAAATTGCGGGTTCTAATACAATTTCAGCAAGTATAATTTCAGCAACTTCAATTAGCACGACTTCACCTATTTTATCCACAAGTGGTGGTACGGGATACGCTACTTATGAGTCCGGTGCAATACTTTACGGTAAGTCGGATAATTCACTCGGAAAACTCGATCCCGCGAGTTCTAATGAAGATGTCGGTAAATTTCTTAAACTTGGGACTAATGATGTACCCACATGGTCAGAGGTTTCTTCAAACCTCGAATCGATCGTAAGTAATGGACCAGCAACCGCAAATATTACATCAAATACCATTCAATTTCGAAATGAAGCAACGAGTTTAATGACCACGGGTAACATTGTTGTAGAAACAAACGTTTACGCAGAAGAATTTGTAAGTACAAATATTCCTATTGCATCGACAAGTGGTGGTACGGGACACAAAATAATCACAAAAGGTGATATATTATATGGTAATCACGATTCTGATAATACTTTAGGAAGATTAATAAGAGCGGGAGATGATTCTGATAGAGGTAAATTTCTTAAACTTGGGACTAATGATATACCCACATGGTCAGAGGTTTCTTCAAACCTTGAATCTATCGTAAGTAATGGACCAGCAACCGCAAACATTACATCAAATATACTCCAATTTAGTCAAGGTATAAAAACCAAAGATATAACGATTGGAAGTGGTAGTCAAATAAATGATACGTTTATTCCGTATTTAGATTCGGGCTCAAAGTTACTCAAAAGTAGTAAAATAAGTTACAATGATACCGATAAAATTACGAGTATATCATCAAACGTCGTTATTGGTGGTAACTTAACAGTACAAGGTAATACTACACACGAACATATAACAGATCATTTTATAACAGATAAGATATTCGGGGTTGCATCCGGAAATGATCAGGTATCAGGTGGAGACACTATGGATATGGGTCAACACATGGCAAGACCAACCGCAAACGTATTTGCGGGTTACTTAGGTGCATCTTTACCAAATGAATATACAATATGTTTTACCAGAGATGCATCTACAGATACGACTATTTCACCATATAACGGTTCTGGATACATTACCGCAAATGTTTGGGGTAACGTTTTAGCGGGTAATGTCACGACGGCGGGTGTAGTAGAAGCTCATACACTAAAAGGACGCGGTGGGAATATTACAGAACTTAATCCCGATAATTTTAGTTCGCAAATATTAATCAATAAAGGTGGTACCGGTTTAACTTCTGTAGCAGAAAACGAATTGTTGTTAGGTCCAGCGTCTGGAACTGCTTTGACTAAACTTTCACCTTATAATACAGATGCTACTAAAAAATTCCTTAGAAGTAATGCTAGTGGTATAGCGTGGGACGACGTTTCATCAAACCTCGAATCGATCGTAAATAATGGACCTACATCCGCAAACATTACGTCGAACGTCATCCAGTTTTCAGGAGGTTTATATACGGGTGATAATATTACGATTAATACCGGTAAGAAAATTGATTACGCAACCGAACTTATACTTAAATCGTCCGCATCATCAAGACAATCGTTTAAAGTTGAAAATGCGATAAATCTCGACCCAGATTGGGAAACACCGGCAGGTACAACAAACGTATTAGCTATAAAATACAATGGTGGTGAAATAGAAATTTTTGATTCAGGGGGTAAAGGTGGTTCAACATTCGACAACATTCACGAAAATGCCGCAAATGTGACTATAGGTCCAGGTCCCGCAGGAGGTCCAAGTGGGGTTTCTAACCTAACAATTAATACCTACGAATCTAACGTACTCACGGTAACTGGTAATATATCAGCCGATAACATTACTATAGGTGCTCTTCACGTCGCCGCATCACCGTTCAATTTGGATGACGTGTGTTCATCAGGTGCAGGTGCAAATGTTACTTCAAATATTGTTCAGTTTACAGGAACATCGAACGCGGTTGTTATAACAAATAACATAAAAATAGGTGCAGATGTACATATAGGTGCAGATGCATATATAACAAACGACGTACTTGTAACAGGTAATACCGTCTCACAAAACCTCCAGCTTACAAATACACAAATTGCCTCTTCATTTACAACAGGGACAGGTACACTCACGATAGATTGCAAAAACAAAAGTTATGGTACAGCTCCACTCACAACAATAGACGCAGACGTCGCCATACTTTCTATATCAAATTTACCAAGCGGGGGTCAGGTCGTTGTACCACTCTTAGCATCGGGATCAGATAGAAAAGTATTAAAAACGATAACATCTGGTATCGATTTTATAGCATTTACGACCGATGTTTCCATATCCCAGAGCGGTCATGGTCTTTTGACCGTATCGAAAATAGGTGCATCAGGTGCGGAAAAAATATACATGAACGCAATAGCTTTTACAGCAGCGTAATTTGTTTTTATAGAATCTTTCATATTATACATGGGCTTAAAAATAAAAAACCTTAGTATAATATAAAATATGTCTGGAGGTATAGCCCAACTCGTTGCAATCGGTGCCCAAGATGCGCACCTCGTCGGTCAACCCGAAGTTTCCTTTTTCAGGTCCAACTATAAACGTCACACAAACTTTGCCCAAACTGTCGAAAGACAAGTTGTCCAGGGCAACCCTGCCACTGGTGGTATGTCCACTGTTAGGTTCGAGCGTAAAGGTGATATGCTCGGATACGTCTATGTTGCGAGCAGAGCCAACGGAACACCAAATTTGAAAGACTATGTCAGTAAAGTTGAACTTTTAATCGGTGGACAAGTCATCGACACGCAAGAATCTGAATTTATGACCGATCTTGCACCAGTTGTGATGAATCAAACGAGCTCTAAAAGCAACTATAACGCGTCTACAGATTATTATGTCCCACTCAGGTTTTCGTTTTGCGAAAACGCCCAATCCGCGCTCCCATTGGTCGCGCTTCAGTACCATGATGTTGAATTGAGAATT
>JGI20155J14468_10003065_pt1 | contig 11880 bp, 14 predicted proteins | sample COG_05_FD_14468 | JGI IMG/M metagenome (IMG submission 14468)
GTGATTACAGCTGTTTTAGTTGTTAATCCTCCTTTTGAACCAGCATGGGTATTGTGGGTGCTTCCAACAGCATTAATAACACCAGTAATTTTATGGTGGAAAGCGAAGGTTTTGAAATGAAGTTACACATTGTGTAACAAGAAAATAGAAGGTTGTTGGAAACAAAGAGGATTTTAAAGAGAAGATTTAGATTATGGCAGATAAGAAGTTACACAAAAGTTACANAAAAAAAATAACAAGCCTTAAAACTATTGATTCTATTGGGTTTCTAGACAAGGTAATTACTGAGTGGGAATAAAGGGTAAATAAAAAGCTAGCGTATATGTAGTCTTTTAGTAAAATTTTTATGCGATACCATAAATAAAATTGGAAAGCTTACAGACCAGACAAGAACAAGGACCAATATCGAAAAAAGATAAGGCTCACCGAAAGTGACAGCTCCTAAACGTTCACCAACCGTATAATTGAAAGGCAAGGCGGTTGCACCAAGTCCAAATGCGATTAGTTTGTTCTTACCTATAAACGAAAGAGATAGGGTAATCGTGGTGCTAAAATTAATCCACAATACGATTAACCAGAAGGGAATAATTAAACTTGAGTCAGGGAAAATGAAAATTCCGAAAAAGGTAAGGCTACTGTCGACCGTAATTCCGATTATGGCCGGGAGTAATATCTGATGTACTTTGAGATCACCAATACGTAAAAGACATGCTAAATAAATTAGTAAACTAGGTAGTGTTAAGTGTATTAAGGAGTCTCTTCCCAGAACCAAGCCTATCCACAACAAATTAAAGACAATAATGTTGAGAAATTTAGATGTAACAATTTGTTTAAATTGAATTTTTACAGGCATTTTAAAAATTTTCTTCGTCATGTTAACTTTTAGGAGCTTTCTTTGAATGTTCGTTTATATAAGTTTTCCGCAAATAAAGGTGTTTCTTCTTCATTATGCTTTCGTACAAAAAAACCTCCTAATGCTAAGGCTGACATAATTTTCATAATAAAATTTGGATGTTCCACCAGTACAGTGTTTTGAAATTTACATTCATTATCAGAAACAGAGATTAGGCGCATTTCCCATGTAACTTTTACAACAACGTGTACTAATTTCATTAACCAAAGATCAGAAAATGAAACCATCTTAACATAATCAGGTTCTTTAACTTCTGCTATATAGTGTTGGACTAATAAGTTTCCTCCAACACTCTCTACATTAACAGATGTTTGTGTTCCATCGGTATGAATACTTGATCCAGCAGCAATATGTCCTCGTGCTGTAGTTTGATAATCTTTATCAGAAAGAGTAAAAACCCAATCATGAAGATTAAATACCTCCTTTGCTGCATTAATTGGCGCTTCGCAGACAGTTTGAAATAATTTTTTGTATTTTTGATTGTTAGTCTTAGACATTTGAGCTACTCCCTATATCATTATATAACATTTGTGGAGGGGGTTAAATGAAAGATATTATATTGAGTTATTATTCGTTAAATCCTGGATCTTGGGTTTCCATATGTATTCTATTTTTATCTGTATTTACTTCATGGGCATTAAATTTTAGCGCTCCTAAAGTAAGGGTTTTTGGAACCTTATTAGCTGCNTTGGGATGTTTTATAATAGCAACTTGGTTTTTTATTTTTGTATTTAATTCCGGCTTATTGGAAAACCCTAAACCAAATCAGACACCTTTAGACTCCGCAAAGCCAACTTTACTATGGATACAATCTATTACAGCCTTCCTTACAGGGTTTTTTCTTTTGTTTATTGCTAACTATCAAAGAAAAAGTAACGAAATTTTAGATTTATCTGCAAAAAATGAAAAAGATCGTTACGGCAGAGTTTCGCGTTTTCTTCACTGGACTATTGCTATTCTTTTTATTTCATTGATACCGATAGGAATTTTTTCCTCAATGATTCCCGAAGAGACGAGTTATAGAAATGCTTATTATGTAGTTCATAAAACCATAGGGGTTACTGTATTTCTTTTGGTAATTGTTCGTTTAGTATGGAATAAAATATCAAAGCGTCCAGCTCTTGATAACACCCTTACATCAACAGAAAAAAAATTGGCTCACAGGGCACATAATATTTTATATTTTATGTTGCTAGTTATTCCAGTTACTGGATTTATGATGACTAGCTATCATGGTTATGGAACATTTTTCTTTTTTTGGGAGTTACCCCCTTTATGGGGGCAGAGTAATGTCTACCAAATATGGGGTGGATTTCATAAATATCTTTTACCCTATGTTGTTTATATTATTTTAGGTGCTCATGTCTTAGGAGCTCTTAAGCATCAATTTGTTGATAAAAATGATAGTGCATTTAAGCGAATGGTTTCATAATTATTAGGTGGGAATAATGAACAATATGAAACAATTTAATACACTTCTACCAGTTTTAATATTTGCAGGTGCTTGGATTTTTACTAAAGATGTTATTTTAGCAACCGGAGCACTAATGATCGCCTTAACCTTACAAGTGGGTTACGAAAAGTTAACTAAAGGAAGCATTGACAAAAAATTACTCTTAACATGGTTATTGGTGGTGGTATTAGGTGGAGCTACATTAGCATTAAGAGATCCAATTTTCATCCAGTGGAAGGTGAGTATTGTAAATTGGCTTTTTGCTATGATTCTTACAGGTTTTTCATATTTTAAAAATTCTTACCTAATAAAGAATTTTACAGAGAAGGCTATACCGGAAATTCCAGAAAAAGCTTGGAAAAATGCAACTAATTTAATGTCTATTGGCTTTATAAGTATTGGATTAATTAATTTATATTTTATTTTTTATACATCTCTAGATACTTGGGTTTACTTTAAATTATTCGGTGTTTTTGGAATCTCATTTATTTTCATCACTTTAACCATTGTTTACCTAAGTAAGTTTACGAGAGGTAAAAAGTAAAGTTAGATTTTAATATTACAGTATGGGTAGGACTAAAAATGGATCCAGTATCTCAAGGAACAGTTGGCGCAGCCTTTGCACAATCTACTGCTAACAAAAATAATTTTATCAAGATTAGCTTTATAGGTTTTCTTGCCGGATTAGCCCCTGATTTAGATGTTTTGATAAGGTCAGAGAATGATCCGATTTTATTTCTTGAATACCATAGGCAGTTCAGTCACTCACTTCTTTTTATTCCCTTTGGCGCTTTAATTATTTCTCTTCTTATCTTTCCTCTGGTTAAGAAGTCCATCAGTCTGAAGACAGTTTATATAGCGAGTTTTTTGGGATATGCAACTCATGGATTACTTGATGCATGCACCTCCTACGGTACTCTACTTTTTTGGCCTTTCTCAAACGAGCGTATTACTTGGAATACTATTTCTATTGTTGATCCTCTCTTTACAATTCCTGCTTTAATCCTCACTGGAATTGCGATAGTAACAAGAAAAAGGATATTTAGTTTTTTCACGATTGGATGGATTGTTTTTTATTTATCCTTGGGTTTTATTCAATATGAGAGAGCATTATCAGCTGCGATTAAGCTTGCTGAATCAAGAGGTCATGGCGTTGAGCGTATGACCCTTAAGCCATCATTTGGTAACCTGATTTTATGGAAGTCCATTTATCAGCATGAAGAAACTTTTTACGTTGATGCAATTCGAACCGTTAAATCAACTANATGGTGTAAGGGTGAGACTACTAAAGTGTTTGATTATCAACATCATTTACCCAATCTTGATAAAGATAGTCAGCAAAGAAAGGATATTGAGAGGTTTCGTTGGTTTTCTCAAGATTATTTAGGCTATAACAAAGAAAAAAATCTCGTCACTGATATTCGTTATTCAATGATACCTAACCAGATTGCACCAATGTGGGGATTAGTTATAGATGATAAACGCGATATAAATAAGCATGCGATTTGGTGGACAAATCGCGATTTAGATCAAAGTCAGATAGACTTATTTAAAGATATGTTAAGTGGTAAAAAGTGTAGAAAATTTTAATAAAACAATAAAGAATTATAAGAGCTTCTAATTAATTTTATTAAGGAAAATCAATGAATAGAGTAATCAAACATACAGGATCTAAATATCCAATTATTCAGGCACCCATGGGGTGGATAGCTAGGAGCCAGTTGGCTTCTGCAGTTTGCAATGCTGGAGGTCTTGGTGTGATTGAGACATCTTCAGGTGAAGTAGATAATTGTAAAGCTGAAATAGAGAAAATGTCTGAATTAACAGACCAGCCTTTTGGAGTAAATTTACCGTTACTCTTTTTGAAAGATGACAGTATGGTTGATTTTTGTGTTCAACACGGTGTTAATTTTGTAACTACCTCAGCAGGTGATCCTTCAAAATACATAGATAAATTAAAAAATGCAGGAATAACTGTTTATCATGCAGTTCCAAGTGTTGAGGGGGCTATAAAAGCTGCTAATTGTGGTGTGGATGGACTTGTTGTAGAAGGAACCGAAGGAGGGGGTTTTAAAAGTCCTGAAGAGGTTGGTCTTTTTGTATTAATACAAGCAATAAGGAAGCAAATAGATATACCAATTATTGCTGCGGGTGGAATTGCAGATGGAGCTGGGATGGCAGCAGCTTTTGCAGTTGGAGCTGAAGGAATTCAAATGGGAACTAGATTTGTCTCTAGCAAAGAAAGTCCTGTTCATGAGAATTTTAAAAATTATATTTTTGATTCTCCTCTCAATGGTACTTGGATACTAAATAAAAGTTCCAAGCCGGTTATAAGAGCCCTTAGAACAGACTTTACAAAAGAAATACTTGATGCAGGAGAAATGGATATGGCCGCTATGAGGGGGATACAAGATTTATATTTCGGAGGCGATATGAACGCTGCTCCCGCTCTTTCTGGACAATCAGTAGGTCTAATTGAAGGGGTTAAATCAGCCGAAGAGATTATTAAAGATACTATAAAAGAATTTAATGAAACATGTTCTAAGCTTGGTGGATTAAAACTATGATAAAAATGTCTGGCGCTTCCTTGGTTATTGGTTCTACAGGTCTAATAGGAAAGAAGCTAATCTTTGAGCTAGCAAAAAAAGATTCAGAAGTCATAGTCATAGCCCGAAGATCCATAAGTAACCTTCCTGAAAACGTAAGTCTTCTTGACATTAATTTTGATGATTTTCTGGAGAATGGAAGTCTTCCCTCTTGTGATCACATATATATATGTTTAGGTACAACTATAAAAAAAGCTGGTAGTCAAAGTGAATTTAAAAAAGTTGATTTTGATTATTGCGTATCTTTTGCTAGGAAAGCAAGAGAGGCTGGTGCCACAAAAATTAGTTTGGTTTCTTCTGTGGGTGCAAACCCACATACAAAAAATTTTTATTTAAAAACAAAAGGTGAGGTCGAGGAAGAAATTAAAAAAATTGATTTTCAGGTCATAAATATTTTTCGTCCTAGCTTACTTCTTGGTCGACGAGAAGAAAGTAGATTTTTAGAAAAAATTGGACAAAATTTATCATCATTTATAAATCTTTTTTTAATTGGATATTTCAGAAAATATAGAAGTATAAAATCCTCCAATGTTGCTTATTGTATGGCTAATTGCGAGCAAAGTGATGGTGTTAGATATTTTTACTTTGATGATTTTAATAATAATTATTAAGTGAGAAAAGGAATGAAAATGAAATTATTTAATAAGAAAAATAAATTATTTCCTTCTATAGAACCCTATGACAGAGGTTATCTTAAAAAGGGTGTTCATGAAATATATTATGAACAGTGTGGTAATCCGAAAGGTAAGCCAGCAATATTTCTACATGGCGGCCCAGGTGGAGGATGCGGCAAACTTTCAAGAAGATTCTTCGATCCAAAAAAATATAGAATTATTCTTTTTGATCAAAGGGGGTGTGGAAATAGTAAACCTCATACTTGCTTAGAGGACAACACAACTTGGCACCTTATTGAAGATATTGAATCAATAAGGGAGGAGTTAAATATTAAAAAATGGTTAGTATTTGGAGGTTCATGGGGAAGTACATTAGCTATAGCTTATGCTCAAAAATACCCTAAATATGTTAGCGAAATGGTTCTCCGTGGTATTTTTATGCTCAGGGAAAAGGAGCTTCAATGGTTTTATCAGTATGGAGCTAGCGAAATGTATCCAGAAGCATGGCAAGGTTTTTTAGAGGAGATTCCTGAAGAAGAAAGATCTAATTTAATAGAGGCTTATAGAAAAATTTTTTATGGAAAAGATAAAGAAAAAAAATTATCTGCCGCAAAAGCTTGGTCAAAGTGGGAAGCTTCTTGTAGCTTTATTAATTATAACCCTAATGCTGTAAAAGATTCTGTTAATGCTGAGTTTGCTCTAGCTTTTGCTCTTATAGAAAATCATTATTTTGTAAATAAAGGTTTTTTAGATAACGAAAATCAACTTTTAGATAATATTGATATTATTCGAAATATCCCCTCTATCATTATTCAAGGAAGATATGATGTGGTTTGTCCTCCCACAACCGCATATGAGCTTCATTCTAGATGGCCCGAATCTGAACTTATAATCGCACCTTTTTCTGGTCATTCTTCTTTTGAAAAAGAAATAACTCACGAACTTATAAAGGCGACAAATAAATTTAGTAATAGTTCCTAAAAGGAATTATGATAAGAAATTAGCTAATAAGAACAAGCAAAGTTAATAAGAGAAAATATTTATTTAGGAAAAGATATGAATAATACAATTGAAAAAAATTTAAATGATAACGGAGTTTTAAGATTAAGTTTAAACAGGCCTGACACTCTAAATGCTATGAATGCAGATTTAATAATGGGGCTTTTGGAAGGTCTTAATGAGGCTAAGGCTGATAAGAAAGTTCGATCAATAATTATTACTGGTAATGGAAGAGGTTTTTGTTCTGGTGCAGATCTAGTAGATGGTGGGTGGCCTAAAACAAGAGGTTTAACGCCAGGAGAAGCCGGTTCAGTTAATATGGAAAATGCCTTTAATCCTCTAGTCAAAGCTATTACGCAATCAACAAAACCAGTTGTTAATGCAATAAATGGAATAGCTGCCGGTGGCGGTGTGGGTCTAGCACTTACAGGTGATATTGTAATTGCAGCTGAGTCTGCAAAATTCAAATTAGTTTTTGGCCCAAATTTAGGAATTATTTCAGACGTTGGTGCATCATGGTTTGTACCTAACCTCATTGGTAGAGCTAGAGCAAATGGAATGGGACTTTTGGGTGACGATATATCAGCGCAACAAGCTAAGGAGTGGGGTTTGATTTGGGACTGTGTTCCAGATAATGAGCTGATGGTGGTATCTGAAAAAATTGCTAATAAACTTGCAAATGGTCCTACAGCCGGACTTAAAGAGATAGTTAAGGCTCATGATAAAGCTTTATCTGGATCATTAAGCGAACAATTGGATTATGAAAAAGAAATTCAAAGAGTAAGGCTGGACTCTAAAGAATTTAAAGAAGGTGTTTCTGCTTTTATAGAAAAAAGAAAGCCTAACTTCAGGGACTTAGATTAGATTTTGATATTAGAATGTTAGTTACTATTAACTTATTGATTACTTAATTATTGATATATAGACTGATTAAAAAGGGAGATTGCTTATGTATGATACCATTATCAGAAATGGAACTATTATTGATGGTACCGGCGNAGATCGTTATGTTGCCGATATTGCATTAAAAGATGGGAGAGTAGCTGCTATAGGTGAAATCAATGAGCAATCTAAAAACGAAATAGATGCAAAAGGTAAGCTTGTAACCCCAGGTTGGGTTGACGTGCATACGCATTATGATGGTCAAGCCACCTGGGATCCTCTTTTGGCTCCTTCAAGTTGGCATGGTGTAACAACAGTTGTTATGGGTAATTGTGGAGTAGGATTTGCACCCGTAAAAGAGAAAGACCGTAGCTTTTTAATAGAGTTGATGGAAGGTGTGGAGGATATTCCTGGAGCTGCATTATCAGAAGGTATTAATTGGCAATGGGAGAGTTTTCCTGAGTACTTGAATGCACTAGAAGCATTTCCCCGTGCAATTGACGTTGCTACACAGGTACCTCATGGTGCAGTTAGAGCATATGTTATGGGTGAGCGTTGTAACTCAGATTATGCACCAACAAAAGAAGAAGTTGATAAGATGGCATATCTTGTGAAAGAGGGGGTTGAGGCAGGCGCTCTTGGTTTTTCAAGTTCTAAAACATTATTACACAAAGACATTCATGGGGAATACATGCCAGGGACTTTCTCAGGGAATGAAGAGATGCTAGCTCTTGGATTAGGTATGAAAGGTCTTAATAATTCNGTATTTGAATTAGTTTCAGATCACCTTGGTGAAGATGAAGAATGGGAGTGGGTTAAAGATTTTCAAAAACAAACAGGTTTAACTGTTACTTTAATAGCAACAACTGCTCCAGCTTACAAAGACAATAAGATGTATAATCTTGCTGAACAAGCTCGACTCGAGGGNCATGAAATTAGACCACAAGCAGCTGGCCGNCCAACTGGNGTTCTTCATGGNTTACAATCAAGCTTTCATGCATTTGTAGGNCACCCTACATGGCGAGATAAACTAGCCTCTCTTGANCATGAAGATTTATTGATTCAGTTAAGAAANCCAAAAATAAAAGCGAAAATATTATCTGAAAAATCTGTGATTAAAAGTGGACCTATGCAGGATCTACCAACTTTAATGGGTCTTGTCTTTCCTTTGGGAGAAAATCCGAATTATGAACCAACTTTTGATGACAGTATTGCTGGAATAGCAAAGGCAAGAGATTTAGATGTTATGGAAGTTATGTATGATATGCTCTTAGAGGGAGAGGGTAAGGAGTTGTTCTATCAACCTCTTGGCGGCTATCAAAGTTATTCTTTAGATTATCAAAAAAAACTTCTTGAACATCCAAATGTATTATTTGGCCTTAGTGATGGTGGTGCTCATTGTGGTGTAATTGCAGATGCAGGCATGCCAACATTTATTATGACACACTGGGGAAGAGACAGAACACGTGGCGAAAAGCTGTCTCTTGAGTTTATAGTTAAATCCCTTACATCTAGCACAGCAGAAGCTTTTGGTATGTTTGATCGTGGACGTTTAGAGGAAGGTAAAATTGCTGATTTAAATATTATTGATTTTGATGCTATGCGACTGCATAGGCCCGAGGCAGTTTTTGATTTACCTGCTGGCGGTAGACGCCTGGTTCAACGTCCTGAGGGTTATGAAATCACTATTAAGGCTGGAGAGGTGATCTTTGATAATGGTGTTCATACAGGCGCCCTTCCTGGAAAACTTGTTCGAAGAAGTAACGAAAAAAAATTAGTTAACGCAATATAAATTAATTTATACCATCCTTATTCAGTAAAAATTCATTTTGAGGAAAGTAATTATGTCAGATAAAAATTCAAAAGAAATAAGATCAAAAGTAACAAGCGATGGGAATATTGAAATATCTATTGCAATTGTTGAAAAGCCAATACCATCGGATAATGAGGTATTAATAAAAGTAGAAGCAGCTCCAATCAATCCCTCAGATTTAGGACTTTTATTAAGCTTTGCGGCAGATTTAAGTACTATAAATACCTCTGGCTCTAGAGATGAAACAGTAACTTCAATGAAAATAAATCCATCCTTAATGAATGCTATGAAGCCTCGATTAGATCAATCCATGCCTGTAGGAAACGAGGGTGCCGGGGTAATTGAAGGTGCAGGTGAAAATGCAAAAGATCTTATAGGTAAGGTAGTTGGATTGGCAGGAGGTGCTATGTATTCTCAATACAGGTGTGTTCCTGCATCTAGCTGCCTTGTAATGAACGAAGGAACAAGTCCGGCAGATGCCGCCTCTTCTTTTGTTAACCCTTTAACAGCCTTATCTTTTTTAGAAACGATGAAAATGGAAAATCATACTGCTATTATTCATACTGCCGCCGCATCAAATTTAGGACAAATGTTAGTTAAGATATGTAAAGATGACGCTGTCCCCCTTGTAAACATAGTTAGAAAAGATGAACAAGTAGAGATTCTTAAAAATCTTGGAGCCGAGTATATTTGCAATACAAGTGATGATAATTTTATGGAAAATCTTGTTGAAGCTTTAGTTGAAACAGGGGCAACATTAGGTTTTGATGCAACTGGTGGAGGAAATAATGGCGAACTACCAGGTCAAATACTCTCTGCAATGGAAATAGCTGCAAATAAAACCTCCAAAGAATACAGTCGCTATGGTTCAGATACATATAAACAAGTTTATATCTATGGCGGACTTGATCAGTCGCCAACAATTCTTAAAAGAGCTTTTGGTATGTCATGGGGTCTAGGAGGTTGGTTATTAACTCCTATGATTGGAAAAATTGGAATGGAGAAATTCCAAGAAATGAGATTGAGGGTTGCTAAAGAAATTAAGACTACTTTTGCAAGTTCATATGCTCAGGAAATATCTTTTGAGGAAATGTTGCAGCCTGAAACAATAATAAGCTATGCAAAACAATCTACTGGGCAGAAATATTTAGTGAATCCTCATAAATAATTTTTTTAATCTACTTTTATAAGCTGAGGATTTCGAAAGTAGAATCTTTTAATCAGCAATAAAAAGGAAAAATCTTGAAAAAGTTTTCTGAAATTGAAATAAGCGAAATAATTGAGTTAGCATTATCAGATCACGCAAGCTTCGATAACATAAAATCAATTTATGGTATTGGTGAAAAGGATGTTAAAAAACTTATGAGAGAAAACTTAAAATCTAATTCATACAAAACATGGAGAAAAAGAGTTCGAGAGTTTTCTGACAGAAGATATAACTATAAATGAATAGTTCTCAAATATATTTTCATAATTTTGATTTAATTGATCCTAAAAAAAAATCTATACTTTTTATCCCTGGCGCTGGTATGGATCATAGATTTATTAGAGCATTAAATTTCCCAGAATCTGAATATAACCCACCTCTGGTTATTGATTTACCTGGACATGGAAGTTCACATGGAACCTCATGTAATAATATTCAATTTTATAGTAAGTTTTTAATAGAGCTACTAAAGAGCTATAACCTTAATAACTTAGTTCTTTGTGGTCATAGTATGGGAGGTTTAATTGCGATGGATATGTTGATTCATCATAGCTATCAAGCCAAATCATTAATCTTACTTAATAGTATTTATCCTATAAAAGTATCTAAATTTTTAATCGAAAAAGCTAAAATAAGTAACGGTGAGGCTTCGAGCTTTATTATTAAATATGGACTTTATAAAAGGCTAATAGGTATTAAAAATATATTTCCACAAAAAGAAGCTTTAATCATGTTGGATGATTTAGAAGCATGTAACAACTATCAATTAAGCTCAAGCGAATTGAAAAGCTTAGATTTGCCCGTTTCAATTATCCTAGGAAGTAAAGATAAGTTAGTAGATTTAAAAGAATTAGAAAACTTCGTAAATCATGTTTCTAGTAAAACTTATACTATAGATGAGTCGGGGCACTTCCCTTTCTTTGAATGCCCGGGTGAATTAAGTAGACTAATGTTATCTCTAGTCTAAAATATTTTCTCTAGCTAAGCTAGATTCTATATAAGCTAAACTTGGGAGGGTAGAAGCTGAGTGATTTTTATATTTTAGATTGTGGACTTGCTAGCGAGTTAAAAAGAAAAGGCTTTGACCTTCCTGATTGGAAAAATTCTATATGGTCAGCTCAAGCTTTAATTGATGCGCCAGAGCTTATTTTTGATATCCATAAAGATAATATCCAAGCTGGAAGCGATGTGATTACAACGAGTAATTATTATGCAACTCCAATAATATTAAAAGAGAAAGATTCTGGTTTAGATTATAGAAAATTGAGTGAAACTGCGCTTTGTTTAGCAGAAGATGTAGTCAAAAGCAGCGATAAGAATATTTTAATAGCAGGTTGTTTTCCTCCAATAAATGTTTCTTTTCGACCTGACCTTACGCCAAGTAAAAATGAAG
>JGI20155J14468_10003066_pt1 | contig 11880 bp, 9 predicted proteins | sample COG_05_FD_14468 | JGI IMG/M metagenome (IMG submission 14468)
ATTAAATATAAAAAATCTATTCATAAAATTAAACTTAATTTGATAGGAAAAGTTCAATTAAAAAATGTATTAATGGCAATAATTGCCTCTATAAAAAGTAATATTAGCATTAAAGATATTTTTAGCGTCCTGCCGAAAATTAAATCTGTAAATGGTAGATTTGAAAAGATAGGCAAGATTAAAAATAATTCTAAAGTAATTTTAGATTATGCACATACACCAGATGCTTTGAGGACTTGTATAAAAAATTTAAAAGAGCAATTTTCAGGGCATAAAGTTTCATTAGTTTTTGGTTGCGGAGGGAATAGAGATCAGAATAAAAGAGCAAAAATGGGTAAAATTGCAGATCTTTACTCTGATAAAATTTATCTTACTGATGACAATCCAAGGTTAGAACAGCCTGATAAAATAAGAAAAGATATTAAAAAAGGAATTAAAAAACAAAAAATATCTGAATTTCCGAGAAGATCAAAAGCAATTTCAGAAGCAATAAAAGATTTAAATACAGGGGAAATTTTACTTGTAGCAGGTAAAGGCCACGAAACAATCCAGGAAATAGGTAAGAAAAAAATTTTCTCTTCAGATAAAAAAATTATTCTTAATGCAATTAAAAAAAAAAATTTAACCTTATCAAAAAATTTAAAAGCAAATATAATTAATGAGCTTTCTGGTGAAAAAAAAATATCTCATAAGGCCTTCCTAAAACATGGAAGAATTAATTCTCAAGAAATAAATAAAAGAGATATTTTTTTTGCGATTAAAGGTAAAAAAAATGATGGTAACAAATTTATAAGCGAAGCCTTTAAAAAAAAAGCATCTATAGCGATAGTAAATACCTTTAATAAAAATTATAATAAAAAAAATCAGGTTAAAGTTAATGACACTCTAAAATTTTTAACAAAAAGCTCAAAAATATATAGACAAAATATAAATACAAAAATTATAGCCATTACAGGTAGCTGTGGAAAAACTACTTTAAAAGAATTGCTAGGAAGCTCATTAGGTCAAATATCAAAAACAAGTATTTCTCCTAAGTCATATAATAATAAATATGGCGTTCCTTTAAGCCTGTTTAACTTAAAGCAAAAAGATGATTATGGAGTGCTGGAAGTTGGAATGGATAAAAAAGGTGAAATAAATTATTTATCCAACATTGTACAGCCAGATGTTAGCGTAATTACAAATATTAGTTATGCTCATGCTAAGAATTTTAGAAACATAAAGCAAATTGCACTAGCTAAATCAGAAATGATTAATAATACAAAAGATAATGGTTTTATTGTTTTGAATGCTGATGATAATTTTTTTAGTTTTCATAAAAAATTAGCTATTAAAAAAAATCTTAACATTTTATCGTTTGGTATCAAAAATAAAAATTCAAATATAAAACTTTTAGATATTAAAAAAGAGGCCAATAAATATAAAGCAACTATTAAAGTAAATAATTTTAAAACTTATTTTCTGATAAAAAATGATTTTCAAAATAATATTTTAAATATTTTAGCTACTTTAGCAGTAATGAGTATTTATATTGATATTTCTAGAATTGATAAAAATATTTTTAATAATTTTAAAGTACCAAATGGTAGAGGAGATATTTCAAAAATTAAAATTAATAAAAAGAGTTTAAATTTGATAGATGAAAGTTATAATTCAAATCCGTTGTCTCTTAAGTCAGCAATTGTCAACTTTGATAAGATTAAATCAAACAAATCAAAGAAATATTTATTATTAGGTGACATGTTGGAGCTTGGAAAGTATTCAAAAAAACTTCATCAATCTATTGGTAAAATAATTAATAAAACAAAGATTGATAAAGTCTTCGTTAAGGGAAATGATGTTTTGTTTACATTTAATTCAATCTCAAAATCTAAAAGAGGCAAAATATTAAATAATAATTCAGAAATTATTAATTTGATTAAAAATGATTTAGATAATAATGATTATCTTATGGTTAAAGCCTCAAATGCGACAGGATTTAATATGATAGTTAGTAAAATGAAAGGTTTAAGATAAATGCTTTATCAATTTTTATTGAATTTTGTAGATACTTTTGGTTTTTTAAATGTATTTAAATATATAACTTTTAGAACAGGATTATCTTTATTTACCTCACTTATTATTGTTTTGTTGATAGGTGGACCTTTTATTAATTTTTTTTCAAAAAGAAAAATTTTCAATCCCATTCGAGATGATGGACCAGAAGACCATATAGTAAAAAAAATTGGCACTCCAACAATGGGAGGAGTAATTATTTTATTTGGACTGCTAGTTTCAGTTTTATGTTGGGGAGATCTATCTAATGTAAGTGTTTTATTTTGCATTTATATAGCAATTTCATTTGGTTTGCTTGGTGCCTTTGACGATTATAAAAAAATATGGCATGCTAATTCTTCAGGAATTTCATTTAAATTTAAAATATTATCACAAATTATTTTAGCAATTTTAGGGATTGGTTTTTTTATATATTTTATAGATTATCAAGAAATTACTAATTTATATTTTCCATTTTTTAAGAACTTAATAATTAATCTTGGTTGGTTTTTTATTCCATTTTCAGTATTTGTAATAGTTGGGTCGTCAAATGCAGTAAATTTAACAGACGGACTTGATGGATTAGCTACTGTGCCAGTAATACTGGTTGCAGGCTGTTTTGCGTTTATAAGTTATGTGACTGGTAATATAGTTTTTTCTAACTATTTGCAGATCCCTTATATTGAAGGAACAGGTGAAGTCTCAATTTTTTGTGGGTCTATTATTGGATCTTGTTTAGGTTTTTTATGGTTTAACGCACCACCGGCAAAAATTTTTATGGGTGACACAGGATCTTTGGCTCTTGGGGGCTCTTTAGGTGCAGTAGGAATAATTACAAAACATGAAATTGTATTAGCAATAACAGGTGGACTATTTGTGCTTGAAGCTGTCTCTGTAATGGTTCAAGTTATTTCATTTAAATTAACTGGAAAAAGAATTTTTAGAATGGCACCAATACATCACCATTTTGAAAAAAAAGGATGGCCAGAGTCAACTGTTGTAATTAGGTTTTGGATTATTTCTATTATTCTAGCAATGATAGGTTTAGCTACTTTAAAACTAAGATAATGACAAAAAGTAAAAATATTTTTTTAGGAAAAAAAATATTAATTTATGGAATGGGTAAAAGTGGAATTTCTTCATATAAATTTCTAAAAAATAAAGCTAAAGTTTATTTATTTGATGATAACTCAAAAACAATAATTAACTCTAAATTAAATCAAAGACTACAGAATATTAAAGAAGTATCTCAAATAAAATTTGATAGAATCATCATTAGCCCAGGAATAGATATTTACAGTTGTAAATTAGCCAAAATCTTAAAAAAAAATCTTTCTAAAATTTATTCTGATTTAGATGTTTTTTACTCATTTTATAAAAATAAAAGTATTACTATTACGGGAACTAATGGAAAATCAACTACAGCAAAAATTTTACATGAAGTTTTATTGAGTCAAAAATATGACTCAAGATTAATTGGCAATATTGGCAATCCTGTTTTAGCTGAAAAACAAATTACTAAAAAAACTATATTTGTTATTGAGGCATCATCATATCAATTAGATTACAGTAAAATATTTACTTCAAAATATGCATTAATACTTAATATTACTCCAGACCATTTAGAAAGACACAAAAACTTAAATAATTATATTAATGCTAAATTTAAATTATTAGATTCCCAATCAAATAAATCTATTGCTTTGGTAAAAAAAAATGACCCATTAATAAGAAAGACTTTAAATAAAAAAAGATTTAAACAAAAAATTATCCAAGTAGACACATTAAAATATGATAAAATTTTTGATAAAGTGAAAAATCAATATTTTCTATCTTTTGGAAATAAGGAAAATTTATCTTTTATTTTAAAAATTTCAAAAATATTAAAATTAAATAATAAAAATTTACTTAAAACTTTAAATAAAAAAAAAAACGGCAGCAAATAATTTATGAAAAAAAAAATCTAACTATAATAAATGACTCAAAGTCAACTAGCTTTGCATCTTCTGAAAATTTACTGAAGAGTTTAAATAAAGTTTATTGGATTTTGGGTGGTATTCCAAAAAAGAACGATAAATTTAGATTAACAAAAAAAAATTGTAAAAATTTTAAGGCTTTTATATTTGGAAATAATGTTAAAAAATTTAAAAAGCATTTAAAAAATAAAATGTTTGTTACTAACTTTTTAAATTTAAAAGATGTTTTGAAAAATATATTATTAGCTATTGAAAAAGAAAAATTACAAAAAAATATAATATTTTTTAGTCCAGCCGGTGCATCATTCGATAGTTTTAAAAATTTTGAAAATAGAGGTCATTATTTTAATCAAGTAATTAAAAAATTAATTAATGATAAACGATAGTTCTTTATACAAATTTTTTTATCACTGGTGGAAGAATATAGATAAATCAATTTTTTTTCTTATTACTCTCTTGTTTGCTATAGGACTATTTTTTTCATTGGTCTCAACTTCATTAATTGCCTCAGATAAATTAGACACAAATAGTTATTTTTTTTTTTTTAAACACTTAATCTATATTTGCATAGGAATATCTATTATTTTTGTTTTTTCCTCAATTAGTACTGAACAATTATTCAAATATTCGATAATCTTTTTTTTTATTTCGTTAACTTCATTGTTTCTTGTTCCAATAATCGGTGCTGAAGTCAAAGGGTCCAAAAGATGGATAGACTTATTCTTTTTGCCAAGATTTCAACCAATTGAAATACTAAAACCATTTTTAATTATAATATTTGCTACCATTCTTTGTAGTAATAGGATTTCTAGTCTTTATTTAAAATATTTAGTATCAATCTTCATTGTTTCTTTAGTATCCATACTTTTAATTATTCAGCCAGATATAGGTCAAACGCTGTTAGTAGTTTTTTCTTGGGCTGTTTTAATTTTTACCTCAGGAATAAATCTTTTTCTTCTTCTAGGTTTTTCTTTATTTTTATTAATTTTTTTAATTTACTTGATCATATATGTTCCTAGGTTTGATTATATTCAAAGTAGGGTCTTTTCTTTTTTTAATAGAGATGTTGGTACTCACAATTTTCAATCTGAAAAAGCAATTGAGTCAATTACTAGTGGTGGTTTTTTTGGAAAAGGGATTGGAGAAGGTGTATTAAAAAATAGAGTTCCAGAAGCTCATACAGATTATATTATTTCAGTAATTTCAGAAGAGTTTGGAGTTATTGCCATAATATTAATATTATTTTTGTTTCTAGTTTTAATTTATATGGTTTTTAAAAAAATTAATTTTGAAAAAAATGAAAAAGTGAAACTAGTTTTAATTGGCTCTATTAGCTTAATTTTAATGCAGGCTACAATTCATATTGGTGTAAATATTAGATTATTTCCAACTACAGGGATGACATTACCATTTTTAAGTTATGGTGGTTCATCAATTGTTGGTATTTCAATATTTTCAGGAATAATTTTGAATTTAACAAAGAGAAAAATAAATTATTAAAAATGAAAAAAAAAATTTTAATATCAACAGGTGGATCTGGTGGGCATGTTATACCAGCGCTAACGATTTATGATCATTTAAAAAATGATTATGATGTTATGATTTCCACTGATCTTAGGGGTTCGAAATATTTAGATAATGATAATTGCAAAACTTTTTTAGTTGATACTCCTAAATTAGATAAATTAATTTTAATTCCCTTTTCAATTTTAATTATATTTTTTTTAACTTTAAAATCTTTATTTTTATTCAAAAGAGAAAAAATAAATATATTAATTTCCACAGGAGGCTACATGTCTTTACCATTATGTTTGGCTGCTAAAATATTAAAAATCAAAATTTTTTTATTAGAACCTAATATGATTATTGGAAGAGCAAATAAACTTTTTTTAAATTTTTGTGAAAAGATAATATGTTATGATGCTAACGTCATAAATTTTCCAAAAAAATTTATAAATAAGTTAGTTGTATCAACTCCACTTTTAAGAAAAAGATATTATGAGAGAGATAATAATTTAAAATTAGATAAAATATTTACTATAATTGTTATAGGAGGCAGTCAAGGAGCTCAAATATTTGATGAATTATTACACAAAACTTTTATAAAAATTGCAAAAATTAGAACTTTAAAAGTAATTCATCAGACAAAAGAAAAAAATATTAATTTTCTTAAAAATCTTTATTCAAAAAATGATGTTGAAAATATCGTTTTTGAATTCGATCAAAATTTAGATAAACTTTTAAACCAAGCAGATTTATGTATAACAAGAGCAGGTGCATCTAGTTTGGCTGAAATTGCTAGTCTTAAAATACCTTTCATTGCTATTCCGTTGCCCACTTCTAAAGATAATCATCAGTTCCAAAATGCTAAATATTATGAAAATAAAAACTGTTGTTGGATAATTGATCAAAGTAATTTTGATCAACTTAAATTTGATGATTTATTGTTGGATATTTTAAAAAATAGTGATGACTTTATAATGAAAAAAAATAACTTAGAAAATTTAAATTATCAAAATACTTGGAATAATGTTAATCAAAATTTATTAAAAATAATAAATGAAAATTAAATTAGCTAAATCTGAAATAATTCACTTTATTGGTATTGGAGGCATAGGTATGAGTGGCTTGTCTTTGATAATGAAAGGTAAGGGCTTTAAAGTTCAAGGAAGTGATATTTCCAGTAATAAAAATATTGAAAGATTAAAAAAAGAAACAATAAAGATTTCAATTGGCCATAAAAAGCAAAATATAAGTAAGGCAACGATTGTAGTTGTTTCGTCTGCAATAAAAAAAAATAATCCAGAATTAATTGAGGCCAAAAAAAAACAACTACCTATTTATAAAAGGGGAGAAATGTTGGCTCATATAGTCTCTTTAACAAAAAATATCGTAGTTGTAGGTTCACACGGTAAAACAACAACAACTTCATTAATAGCTTCAATTTTTCAAGAAACCAAAATAGACCCAACCATAATTAATGGTGGTGTAATCAATTCTATAAACAATTCTGCAAAATTAGGAAAAAGTGACTGGTCAATTTTGGAAGCTGATGAGTCTGATGGTAGTTTTGTTTATATACCCCCAACCTATTCAATAATTACAAATATAGATAGGGAGCATATGGATTTTTATAGCTCCATGAAAGAACTTAATGAATATTTTATTAAATTTGTAAAAAAAGTTCCATCTTTTGGAAAATCTTTTATTTGTTTGGATGATAAAAATAATAAAAATTTAATTAAAAATTTAAAAAATAAAAACTTTTACACTTACGGTTTAGAACCAAAATCAAATTTTTGTATTAAAAATATAAAACAATTTCGAGAGTATTCAGAATTTGATTTAAAAATAATTCTACCAAATAAAAAAAATAAATTTATTAAGAAAATTAGAATACCCTTATTAGGTCTTCATAATATCAGAAATTCTGTTGCAGCTGCAGCATTATCGATAACCGTTGGCTTGACAGTATCAAGCATTAAGAAAGGCTTAAAAAATTTTAAAGGCGTACAGAGACGATTTAATAAAATTTTTACATATAATGAAGTAGATTTTTTCGATGATTATGCACACCACCCTACAGAAATAAAAGTTGTTCTTGATGGAGTAAACAATGTTTATAATAATTATGAAAAAATATGCATATTTCAGCCTCACAGAATTTCAAGATTAAAAGATTTGAAAAAAGAATTTACCCACGCTTTTAAAGGTGCAGACAAGGTAATCTTGTTTCCAATTTATACTGCTGGAGAAAAAATTAAATTAGGATTTAATTATCTAAATTTTGCAAAAGAATTAATCAAAAATTCAAAAGTAAAATTATTTTTAGTAGATGATAAATATCAATTAGCAAAATATATTAAAAATAATATTTATGGAAAAAAAATAGTTATTGGAATGGGTGCAGGTACTATCTCAACATGGATGAGAGAGCTACCTAAATTGATATAATGAGCATTGATCTTGAAGAATTATCATTAGAATTTAAAAACAATATAAAATTTGAATATAGTTTAAAAAAAAAAAATTGGTTTAATATAGGTGGCAAAACTAAGATTTTCTACAAAGCTGATAATTTAAAAGATTTAATAAAATTCTTAAAAAAAATTGAAAACAAACTGAAAATTTTTGTTTTGTCTGCTGGATCAAATACTCTAATTGCAGACAGTACTTATGATGGTGTAGTAATCAAGCTTTCAAATAACTTTAGCAATATGTCACTTTTATCTAATGATATAATTATAGCAGGGAGTGCAGTTGGAGATAAATCACTTTCAGAATATGCTATGAACAATAGTTTGGGCGGATTTGAATTTCTCTCATGTATACCAGGTACAGTAGGCGGAGGTATAAAGATGAATGCTGGCTGCTTTGGAAGAGAATTTAAAGATATCTTAGTATCGATTCAAGCAATTAACAAATCAGGACAAGTTATCACAATACCGGCTAAAGAAATCAAATTTAAATATAGAGACAGCGGGTTATCTGATGACTTATCAGGACAAGTTATCACAATACCGGCTAAAGAAATCAAATTTAAATATAGAGACAGCGGGTTATCTGATGACTTAATTTTTTTAAGTGCTTCTTTTAAAGGTTTCAAAAAAAATTCAGATTTAATTCTAAAAGAGATGAAAGAATTAAAAGAAAAAAAAGAAAAAGCTCAGCCTACAAGAATTAAAACAAGTGGTAGTACTTTTAAAAATCCGATAGGACAATCAGATAAAAAGGTTTGGCAATTAATAAAAGAGTCGGTATCTATTGAGAAATCTTTTGGTGATGCTTGTATTTCAGAAAAGCATTGTAATTTTTTTGTAAATAAAGGAAATGCTGAGTTTAAAGACATGAAAAAATTGATAGAATTTGTTTCTGAAAGTGTTTTAAAAAAAACTGGTGTAAAGCTAGAAACTGAAATTAAAATTTTGGAATAAATTGAAAAAGAAAATACTCATAATTTCAGGAGGAATCTCAAAGGAAAGATTAATCAGTCTTGATACTGGGTTGCAAGTTGCAAAAGAATTAAAAAAAAATGGCTACAAGGTAAAAATTTCAGAACCAGATAATCAACTTGCTAGAAATATTAATCAGTTTAAACCAAATATTATTTTTAATGCTTTACATGGACAATTTGGTGAAGATGGATACATACAAACAATTCTTGAAGGGTTTAAAATTCCATATACACACTCTGGTACAGTGGCCTCAGCTTTGGCAATGGATAAAGAAATTTCAAAGAAAATTTTTATTAAAAATAAAATTACTACACCAAAATTTATCAAATATTCATATGAAAAAAATAATTTAGATTTAATAAAAATAATTGAAAAAAAGTTAAAATTTCCAGTAATATTAAAACCAATTAATGAAGGCTCAAGTGTGAATGTTTTCATTTGTACTAAAAAAAATATTTTAAAAGTTTTGAAATTATTGGAAAGTTATAAACAAATAATAATTGAAGAATTTATTGCTGGAAGAGAAATTCAAGTTGCAATTATGGGGGGTAAAAAACTAGGCGCAATCGAACTTAAACCTAAAAGAAAATTTTATGATTATCAGGCTAAATATGACGCTAAAGCAAAAACTGAACATATTATTCCAGTAGAACTATCCAAAAATAAACTTGATGAAGTAATGAACATGGCCCTTAAAGCACATAAAGTTATTGGTTGCAAAGGTGTAACAAGATCAGATTTTAAATTTTACAACAATAAGTTTTATTTGTTAGAAATTAATACTCAACCAGGAATGACAAGTTTGTCTCTTGTTCCAGAGATAGCAAGATACAAAGGAATAACTTTTATAGAATTAATTGAGTGGATTTTAAAAGATGCATCAACGAAAAAGTAAAAAAATTTTAATATATCTTTTTTTACTTTTCTTAGTGGGTTCAATTAATAATATTCATATTAATAATCTAAATTTTCTAAGTGTTAAAGAAATCAATGTTACCGGACTTGAGAACAAAGAGAATTCAACTTTATCAAAAAAAATAGAAAGGTTATTAAAATTAGATAATATTTATTTAATCAATAAAAAAGATCTAAACACTTTGATAGAGTCTAATAATTTGGTGGAAAAATACTTTATTTTCAAAAGATACCCATCCTCACTAAATATAAATATTGATAAGACAAATTTTTTAGCAAAAATTAGTAAAAATGGTAAAATTTATGATTTAGCTTCAAATGGAAAACTTATTGAGAATAGGCATTCTAATAGACAATTGCCTTTTGTGTTTGGAAATCCTGAAATTGTTGAATTCTTTAATATTAAAAAAATTATAGATGAGTCTCAAATATCTTTTGAAGAAATAGAAAGTTTATATTTTTTTTTATCTAAAAGATGGGATTTAAAATTAAGAAATAATATAATTATAAAATTACCTAATGATAACACCAAAGAAGGTTTAAAATTAGTATCAGAATTTTTGCATAATAATGAATTTAAAGATATTAAAATAATTGATGCAAGAATTAAAAATCAAATTATTTTAAATGATTGAAGAAGCTGATTTTGAAACATTTCTTTATCTCTCTAGAAATCAGTGTGTAATATTTGTTGAGAATAAAAGAACTTTTAAAAGTTTATATAAAGAAGAGATTAAAATTGCTGATGAAATATATCCAGATGATTTGAACTACTTATCAAAATTTATTGATGGAAATATTTACAGAATAGAAAAATTAGTAGGCAACTTTATTAAAGACATTACGTTAATAATTGAAAATGATAAGATTTTAAATGTTGATATAGGAATTAAAAAAAAAGATCACACGCAATTTTTAAATCAAGATTATTTAAAAAATGATTTAATAGAAGTTAAAGATTTATTTAAGGCAAGTTATCAAAATCAAGTCATTATGCACATGCTAATTATTAATTATGATGAAGACGGAAATAAAAATTTCTCAAATGACTTTGATGAAAACAATTTATATATTGTAGTAAAATTTATATCTATTTCAAATAGCCTGACTTCTATATTGGATAAATTGTTAGAAAAACATCAAATTCAAATTAATCAATATATGTCTGGAGAGTATATAAAAAATTTTATTGGTGAAGATTTAGGTGAATTATCAATGATGGCCAGTAAATTAAAAAATGGATTTAATAAAAATGAGTAACATTAATTTCAAAAAATATTGAAAATAAAGGATTTTTTGAAAAATTTTTTCAATTATTTAGTTAATATTGTTTTATCCAGTAATATTAGTTGTTTTCTAAATCTATAAAAAACAAATTAAAAAGTCTCAGTGTCTTATCTAACTCAAAAAACAATAAAAAATGACGTTCTATTTAATGGCGTAGCATTGCACAGTGGTGTAAATGTAAATATTTGCATTAAACCTGCGGCACCAAATTTTGGTATTGTTTTTAAAAGAATTGATCACAAAATAAATAATTTAGTCTACCCAAATTTTATGCATGTGACGAATACGTCATTAAATACAACTATTGAAAACGAATTTGGAGTTAAAGTGTCAACTATAGAACATTTGATGGGTGCATTGTTTGGGCTGGGTATTGATAATGCATTAATTGAGATTGATAATGAAGAAGTTCCAATTTTAGATGGTTCTGCAAAAGATTTCATAGCAAAAATTATGAACACCGGGGTAGCTGTGAGCGATGCTCCAATCAAGATTATTAAAATAAATAAAGAAATAAAATTTACAGATGGTGATCGATTTATATCGATACAACCTTCTACCCTAAGTTTAGATATTGATTTTGAACTTAAATATAAAAACCAAACTATTGGTAATCAAAAAAATAAAGTTAAAGTTTTTGAGGATGATTTAACAGATATATATAATTCAAGAACATTCTGTTTATTTGAAGATATTGAAATGATAAAAAAAAA
>JGI20155J14468_10003073_pt1 | contig 11862 bp, 13 predicted proteins | sample COG_05_FD_14468 | JGI IMG/M metagenome (IMG submission 14468)
GTTGGAACTTGTCTTCCAGCTACGTAATATGCATCTGCTTGGGCTGTACGTGATAGCCAACCAATTAATGCATAGATGGCTATTGTAAAAGCAACAAAACATACTCCAATTGCTTTTGCAGACATACCCATCTGTTCACCTATTGCCATAATGATTATGAAAGCTAAAAATCCACCTGTGTAGATTCCATAAACTTTAGGCAAGTTATCTATAAAATTACCTTTCATTAGTCGTCCCCTCTTTCTGAAAAGCCGAATTCTTCATCGATTTTTTCTTGCCTATTCGCAAACCAGAAAATTAGGATTACGAAAATTCCAAGAGACCCTTGACATGTAAACCAATATGTCCATGGGTAACCGAAAGGTCCAGTGACCTCATTCATTTCAGCTCCGAATAAGAAGATGCCAATTGAGAATACAAACCAGATTGCTAAAGTAACAAATAGCAAATTTCTGGTTTTTTCCCAGTGTTGTGCTTGTTTTGACATTTATACCTCTCTCTATTTTAGTTATAACTGGCGAAAACCATAACCATTATGAAACAGATTGGAAGTGTTAAAAATGTACGAAAAATAAGATTTTTTGGGGTATAAATTAGGAAAAATTATGATTTTATGTCAAAATATAAATTAACTTGGAAAGACCTGTCTTTTAATGATTTTAAAGTATATCTCTTTTCACTTTTTAAAGCTTTCAAACCGAAGACAAAAATTAGTAACTTAGATGAACTTGAAAACTTTATACAGACAAAGTCAGCTTGGGTTACTCAAGTAACTCTTTATGGATATTTAAAAACAAGAATGGGCACAAGATACGTTCTTCATTTTGAGAATGATAAATTTATGGGTTCAGTGAATCTTGCTAAATGGAATGTTTATGCTGTAGCTCTTCAGGATCTAACATTTTTTTCATTTTCATATTTAAAAAATATTTTCAATTATCAGGATTTTGGTAAAGCCAAAGAAATCTTTCTCAAAATTTTAGATGATGAAACTAACAACAAGATGCCTCTTGAAATAATTGAAGAAGCTAAAAAAAATTTTAATGATAGACTTCAAAATATTAATTGGGATACTTGTTGTAACAATCTTCCATTCAATCAAAGCGCATTAACATTATATAAGTGGGCACCAATCGCTGATGAATTAAAAACATTGGATCGAAAAATTGTTTTGAACTCAGTTATTTTAAAATGGGATGTTATAAAGAAAGAATTTATAGAAAGGATTAAGTTTTAGATATTTTTTCTATTTTCAACTAGGCTAACTACAACACTTGGATCAGCTAATGTTGTGGTATCGCCTAACTGATCGTGTTCATTAGCAGCAATCTTTCTTAAAATTCTTCTCATAATTTTTCCAGATCTTGTTTTGGGCAAGCCTGGAGAAAAATGAATAAGGTCAGGTGTTGCTAATGGGCCAATTTGTTTTCTTACCCAAAGTTTTAAATCTCTTTCTAATTCTCCAGTTTCAGCTTCACCAGCATTTAATGTTACATAACAATATAAACCATTTCCTTTTATGTCGTGTGGGTAACCAACAACTGCCGCTTCAGCAACTTTCGGGTGAGCAACAAATGCACTTTCAATTTCTGCAGTTCCTAAATTATGTCCTGAAACAATAATTACATCATCTACTCTACCTGTAATCCAATAATATCCATCTTTATCTCTTTTACATCCATCACCAGTAAAATACTTTCCATCAAATTGAGAAAAATAAGTATCTATAAATCTTTGATGATCACCATAAACTGTTCTCATTTGGCCTGGCCAAGATTGAGCAATACAAAGTCTACCTTCTCCAGCACCTTTTATTTCTTTCCCATCCTGATTAACCAGAACAGGTTTAATTCCATAAAAAGGTTTTGTTGCAGAGCCAGGTTTTAGTGGAATAGCTCCAGTTTGTGGGGCAATCATAATTCCACCTGTTTCTGTTTGCCACCAAGTATCTACTATTGGACATTTTGAGTTTCCAACAGTTTTATAATACCACATCCAAGCTTCAGGATTTATTGGCTCACCAACAGTTCCTAACAATTTTAAAGATTTTCGTGATGTTTTGTTAACTGGCCCATCACCTTCTCTCATTAGAGCTCTAATTGCAGTTGGAGCGGTATAAAATGTATTTACTTTAAACTTATCTACTATCTGCCACCATCTAGAACTGTCGGGATAATTTGGAACTCCTTCAAACATTATTGTAGTTGCTCCATTAGAAAGGGGACCATAAATAATATAGCTATGCCCTGTTACCCAACCGATGTCTGCTGTACACCAATAAATATCTTTTGGTTTATAATTAAAAATATATTGATGTGTCATTGAAGCGTACACCATGTACCCACCTGTGGTATGCAGAACTCCTTTTGGTTTACCAGTTGATCCAGACGTGTAAAGAATAAATAGTGGATCCTCGGCACTCATTTCTTCTGGTTCACAATGGTTTGATACATCTTTTATTAAATCATGGTACCAAACATCTCTTTCATTATTCCAATAAATATAGTTACCAGTTCTTTTTACAACAATGCATTTTTTGACGTTTGGACAATTTGTTAAAGCCTCATCAGTTGTTGCTTTTAAAGGAATAGTTTTTCCCCCTCTTACTCCTTCGTCAGCAGTAATAATATACTCAGACTTGCAATCATTGACTCTTCCAGAAATAGATTCAGCTGAGAATCCTCCAAATATTATTGAGTGAATTGCTCCTATTCTTGCACAAGCTAACATTAAAATTGCTAACTCAGGGATCATTGTAAGATATATTGTAACCCTATCTCCTTTTTGAATTCCTAATTTTTTTAATCCATTAGCAGCTTTAGAAACTTTTTGATGGAGTTGCTTATAAGAAATTTTTTGGTGATCATTTGGATCATCCCCAACCCAAATAATTGCTGTTTTATCCTTTTTGTCTTTTAGGTGTCTATCAATACAATTAGCAGAGGCGTTAAGAGTTCCATCCTCAAACCATTTTATCCTTACTTCGTCTTTACTATATTTAACATCTTTAATTTTTCTATATGGCTTGATCCAAGTAATTCTTTTTCCCTCTTTTTTCCAAAATGTATTACTATTTTTAATAGATTCATTATATTTTTTTTGATATTGGGATTTATTAGCTAAGCTACTTTTAACCCACTCTGGTTTTGTTCTAAAAATTAGCTCTTGTGAAGAAGAGTCATTACTTTTTTTAGATTTTATTTTTTTTAGAACTTTCTTTTTAAACGATCTTCTTTTTTTTAGAACTTTCTTTTTAAACGATCTTCTTTTTTTGACTTTGCCCCGTTTTTTTTTAGGAGATTTTGTCTTTTTTTTTGGCATAAATTTTTTTTTCAAATCTTACTCATCTTATTTAGAATTTTCCAGCTTTTAGCATCTATGGGCATAACTGATAATCTACTTTGTTTTATTAAAGATAAGTGGCTTAATTCCTTATTTTTTTTAATTTCTTTTAATGTTACAGGCTTATCTAATTTTTTTAAGAATTTGACATTTATAGCTACAAACTGACCAGATTGGTCTGTTTTATCAATGTAATGTTCTTTTATTACTTCTACAGTACCTACAATTTCTTTCCCAATGTTAGAATGATAAAAAAAACATAAGTCACCTTTCTTCATAGCTCTTAAATTTTTTGCAGCTTGATAATTTCTCACACCATCCCAAGGGGCTCCCTTATTTCCAACCTTTTTTTGCTGTTCAATAGACCAAACATTAGGCTCAGATTTCATTAGCCAGTATCGAATCATAATTGTACTCCTGCTCCTTTTAGAAAAGCTGCATCTTCATCTAGAGGCCATCTTGGCTTAGCAGGACAGTCTAAATTACTAAATTGTTTTAACTTAAACTTTTCTAAGCCAACCATTGCAATCATTGCAGCATTATCACCACATAATTCGGTAGGAGGAAAAATACTTTGATAATTTTCTTCGTGACATAATTCAATTAACATAGACCGAATACTTTTATTTGCTGCCACTCCACCAGCAACTACAAATATTTTTTCTTTTAATTTGTTTTGTTCCTCAAATTTAGTAAATGCATTTTTAGTTTTCTTATATAAAATTTCTTCAACAGTTTTTTGAAAAGATGCAGCCAAATCAAACTTTTGCTGTTCTGTTTTAATATTTTTGGATATTTTTAAAACAGCTGTTTTAAGTCCTGCAAAAGATAAGTTACACCCACCTTTGTTAAAAATAGGCTTAGGTAAATTATATTTATTTGGATCACCTTTCTTAGCTAAAATTTCTAATTGAGGTCCTCCTGGGAATTCGACTCCCAATAACTTTGCTGTTTTATCAAAAGCCTCACCTAAAGCGTCATCTATTGTTGTGCCTAATCTTTTATAATTTCCAAGACCCTTAACACTTAAAAATTGTGAATGACCACCAGAAATCAATAATAGTAAATAAGGATAATTTATCTTTGTATTTAACTTAGGGCTTAGGGCATGACCTTCGAGATGATTAACTGCAATGAAAGGTAAATCTAAAGAAGAAGCAAAAGCTTTTCCAAAACTTAAACCAACAGATAAACAAACTATTAAACCTGGACCAGCGGTTGAAGCTACAGCATCAATTTCTTGAATTTTTCTTCCACTATTGTCTATTGCTCTCTGAACGATCCAATCTATTTTTTCTACGTGAGACCGAGCTGCTAGTTCTGGTACTACACCACCAAACTTTTTATGTACATCGATTTGGCTTGAAATGACGTTAGATAAAATTATTGGAATTCCATGTTCATTTTCAGTTATCAAAGATGCTGCTGTTTCATCACAGCTAGACTCTATGCCAAGAATTAAAGGTTTTTTAACCATTCAAATAGTTTTTATTAATTGTAAAATCTTATTACAAGTAACAAATAAATATATTTATGAATACGAAAATAACCATTGGATCTAGAGGAAGTAAATTGGCATTAATTTATGCACAAATTGCAAAGGACAAAATTATTCATAATACTAATTTGAAGGAGGAGGATATTTTAATTAAAAAAATTACTACTAAAGGTGATGAAATTAAGGACATAAGATTATCAGAGGTAGGAGGCAAAGGTTTATTTTCAACGAATATAGAGAGAGAACTTCAAGAAAGAAAAATTGATATTGCAGTTCATGCCTTAAAAGATTTACCAGCTATAGAAACCAAGGGTTTAATTACAAATACATTTTTAGAAAGAAATGACCCAAGAGAAGTTTTAATATCTAATAATAAAAAAAAATTAAAAGAACTAAAACCCAAAGCACTGATTGGAACATCATCATTACGAAGAGAATTTCAAATTAAAAATATTAGACCAGATATTAATTGTAAACTTTTAAGAGGCAATGTAGATACAAGAATAAAAAAATTAAATGATGGATTATATGATGCTATAATTTTATCTTTTGCAGGAATTAAATCTTTAAATTTGAATAACAAAGTTACAGAAATATTTTCAGTTTCAGATATAATCCCTAGTGCAGGACAAGGTATTATTTCTCTCCAGTGTCGTGAAGATGATAATGATATAATTCCTTTACTTAAAAAAACTAATGATGAAAAAACTTCTTACAGAGCTCACGCCGAGAGAAGTGTACTAAAAATTTTAGAAGGTGATTGTGAAACTGCAGTAGGTGTCCATTCTATTATTAAAAAAAACAAAATTACTTTAGAGGCTGAACTTTTTTCTTTAGATGGAACACAAAGATATTATGAAAAAAAAACTTCAAAAATTGAAAATGCAAAAGAACTTGGTATAGAAATAGGTAAAATGTTGAAAAAAAAATCTAATAATTCTTATAAAAAGTAAAATGCATATTTTATTGACCAGACCTTTGGAAGACTGCGCTGAAATGATTATTAAATTCAAATCTTTAGGACATTTAGTTTCGCATCTTCCCTTACTTAGGATAGAAAAGGTGAACTACAAAAAAATTTATTTTTCAGACTATAAGGCAATTATTTTTACAAGTGCGAATGCTATTAAATTTTTAGACACTAAACAAATAGATAAAAAAATTCTATGTTTTTGTGTTGGTAGCGTAACAGAAAGCAAAGCAAAAGCTTCCGGATTTCAAAATGTAATTTCTGCTGAAGGAAATGTATCTAATTTAAAGGAACTTGTTTTGCAAAATTTGAGTCCACAAAATGGAAAATTAATTTATGTAAGTGGTGAAATTATAGCTTTTGACCTTGATATACAGTTAGCGAAAGAAGGATACAATATTGAAAGAATTATCAGTTATAGAGCAGATCACAATGAAAAATTTGATGAAATTTTTGTTGAAAAGTTAAAGAATGATTTGCCGGATATAGTTTATGTGTATTCACAAAATAGTGCTTTAAGTCTTTTAAAATTTATTAAGATCTACCAATTTGAAAACTTATGGATAAACACTAATTTAATGTGTATTGGAGAAAAAACATCAGCTATATTAAATGAAATTAAATGGAAGAAAATATTTCTTTTTAATCCTGGAGAAGAGGAGTTTTTGTTATATAAAATTTAGAAATGGAATTAATAAAAAATTTTTCTGAGATATTTTTATCAGTATGGAACAAAGGAATTTTTGGGGTAGATATTTTTCAAATATTAATAGGTGTTGGAATATTCTTAATTTTTCTAATTTTTAGAGGATTAATAAGTAAACTTATAATTAAAAAATTGGAAATAATTTCAAAAAGGACAACTAACAAATTAGATGACACTTTTGTAAATGCTCTGGTAGGACCTGCAAGATTTTTGCCAATAGTTTTAGGATTTTTTATAGCAAGTTATTATATGACATTTTCAACTGAGGGACGTGAGGCTGTTGACACAATTAACAGAACTTTAATTACAATATTAATTTTTTGGGTTATCCATCAAATCATAGAACCAGTTTCTTACATTTTAAGTGGGCTCGATAAATTGTTAACAAGAGAACTTATTGGTTGGATTATTAAATCATTAAAAATTTTAATATTTATTTTAGGGTTAGCAGCTGTTTTAGAATTATGGGGAATTAAAATTGGACCAATTATTGCTGGATTAGGTTTGTTTGGTGTAGCAGTTGCTTTGGGTGCTCAAGATTTATTTAAAAATTTGATTTCAGGAATTTTAGTTTTAGTTGAAAAAAGATTTAAAATAGGAGATTGGATATTAGTAAATGGGATTATAGAGGGTATAGTTGAAAAAATTGGATTTAGATCAACAACTATCAGGAAATTTGATAAATCATTGGCGATTATTCCAAATTTTCAGTTTGCTGAAAATGCAGTTATAAATATTAGTGAAACTTCAAACTGGTTGATAAGCTGGGTAATCACCCTTCAATATAATACAACAGTTGATCAATTAAAAACCATTAGAAATCAAATAGAAGATCATATTAAAAAAAGTGAAGATTTTAATGTAAATATAGGTATTGCAGTCAGAGTTGATAAATTTTCTGATAGCTCAATTGATATGTACGTTAGATGTTTTACAAAAACAGATAGTTGGAATGAATGGTTAGCAGTTAAAGAAAAGTTAGCAATTGAGATAAAACAGATTGTTGAAAATAATAAAGCTTCTTTTGCATTTCCAAGTCAATCAATTTATATAGAAAAAAAATGATTGCAATTTTCTATTTGGTTTTACAGATATTAAAACTTTATTCCTATGTAGTTATAGTAAATGTTATTATTAGCTGGTTAATTGCGTTTAATATTTTAAATACTCACAATAGATTTGTTTATTCAATTTTAGAATTAACTTATCGATTAACTGATCCTTTTTTAAATAAAATAAGACGATTTTTACCAAATTTTGGCACATTAGATATATCACCAATAATTTTACTTCTATTGATTTGGTTCATAGAAATGTGTATGAAGCTCTACATTGCCCCAATGATATTTTAAATATTTATGATTTTAATTGATGGAAAAAAAGAAGCTGCACTTTTAAGAGAGGAACTTAAAAAAGAAGTTTCAAGTTTAAAAAAAATATATAATAAAGTTCCTGGATTAACTGTAATTTTAATTGGTGATCTAACTCCAAGTCAAATTTATGTAAGGAACAAAGAAAAATCAGCAAATGAAGTTGGGCTTAAATCAGAAGTTATTAAATACCCAGATAACATAGAGGAAAAAGTAGTCTTAGATAAGATAGATGAACTCAACAAAGATATGAAGGTCTCTGGTATTTTAGTTCAGTTACCTCTTCCAAATCATATTGATAAACAAAAAGTTATTGAAGCAATTGATCCTTTAAAAGATGTAGATGGATTTCATCCAATGAATGTTGGAAATCTTTCTTCTGGTTATGAAAGTTCAGTTCCATGTACACCACTAGGGTGTTATCTATTAATAAAAAAGATAGAACCTAATTTAAGTGGAAAAAAAGCAGTTATAGTTGGCCGATCAAATTTAAATGGAAAACCAATGACCCAGCTTCTTCTAAAGGAAAATTGTACTGTAACAATAACTCATTCAAAAACTAAAGACTTAAAAGCTGAGTGTTTAGAAGCAGATATAATTGTGGCTGCTGTAGGAATACCAGAACTTGTTAAAGGTAGTTGGGTTAAAAAAGATACTATTGTAATTGATGTTGGTATTAATAAAACAGATGAAGGAATAGTTGGCGATGTAGCATTTGATGAGGTATCAAAAAATGCTAAAGCCTTAACCCCTGTTCCTGGTGGTGTGGGTCCTATGACAATTGCATGTTTACTTAAAAATACAATTGATTGTTTCAAAAGATCTCAATAGTATTTTAGAATATTTATGTAAATTTTCATGCCAGAAAATGAAGCAAAAAAATTTTTTGAGAAAGCTATAGAACATTATAACGAAAAAAAATTTGATTTAGCAGAAAAAAATTTTGAGTCAGCGTTAAATTTATCACCAAATCGAATTTCAATTTTAGAAAATTTAGCTTCAATTTATTTTTTAAATAAAAAATTTGGTAAAGCCGAACAAATCTTAAATAAATTGGGGGAACTTAGAATTGATAACAATAAACTCAGTGAGATAAAATTTTATGTTTTAAAGAAATTGAATAAGCATGAAGAGCTTAAAGAATTGTTAAAAGAAAAAAATTATTTTAAGGATATAAACAAAAAAATTTTTATTAACGCTAAATTATTATACCCCTCATTTTTTAATAATATGTCAGAAATTGATGAGGCAAGATCAAACTTAATTGAAAATATAGAAGAACTAAATAGAGCAAAAAATATAAATTTAAGTTTAGATGGAGAAATGATTGATCCACCAATATTTAATCTTTCCTATGATCAATATGAAAATATTGATGTAAACTCTAAGATTGTTGAAATATATAGAAAAATATACCCAGAATTAAATCAAAAATTTAAAATTAAAGAAAAAAATCAAAAAATTAAAATAGGCTTTATTTCAGAATTTTTCTCTAATCACACTATTGGTAAGCTCTTTAAAGGAATGATTTTAAATTTGGATAATAAAAAATTTCAAATATATGTTTTTCACTCTCATAAAACAGATCAATCTTTAATATTTCAAGAATTTTTAAATGCTGAGAAAAATTCAAATATTAAAAATATTATTCTTCCTAAAAATTTTCAAAAGAGTGTTGATGAAATAGTCCAAAAAAATTTAGATATTGTTTTTTTTCCAGACATAGGAATGTCCTCTGAGTTTTATTTTTTATCATTTATAAGATTTGCGAAAACTCAGATCACATCATGGGGCCATCCAATTACAACATCTAATAAATCAATTGATTATTTTTTGTCTTCAAAACTTTTAGAAACTAATAATGCTCAAGAAAGGTTTTCAGAAAAACTAATTCTTTCAGATTATTTACCTATGTACTTTTATAAGCCGAAAATAAAAAATATTTTATCTGAAGATGAAATTGTAAAAAAAAATTCTTATTTTTGTTCACAAAATTTAATGAAAGTACACCCACATTTTGATGAAATTATTAGTAAAATTTTAAATAAAGATAAAAAATCTAAAATTTTTTTTATAAAAGATAAAGATGAAATAATGTCAAAACAATTATTAAAAAGATTTAAAAAAAATAATGCAATTGACATTGAAAGAGTCTTTTTTTTGGAAAAGATGGGAGTTGAAAATTATATCAATATTTGTGGATCATCATCAGTCTTATTAGACACACTTTATTTTGGTGCTGGAAACAGTTTTCACGAGTCAATGTTTTATGGAACGCCCACAGTTACTATGCCAACAAATGATTTAAAAAGTAGAATTGTTCTAGGAGCTTATAAACAAATGCAAATCGAAAAGCCTATAGTTGTGAGTTCAATTGATGAATATGTTGATTGTGCTATTGAATTGGCAAATCTTGAGAATAATAAGATGTTGGAATTAAAAAAATATTTGCAAAAAAGTGCCGATGATCATTTATATGAGAACAAAGAGTTTATAATAAATATTAATAATATTTTAGAAAATCTTTATAAAATTCAAGATTAATTGTCTCAACCTTAATTATATTCTTTTTTATTAAACACTCAGTTTGATAATATTTTTATATGAAAAAACCAAAGTATGAGTACAGGATTGCTATAATAATGATTATGCTAACGGCTATCCCTATTGGAGCAACTCAGTTAGGCTGGTATTTATATGGTAAACAAGTAGGGTTTAATTTTGGGATGGTTGCTGGTACTATTGTAGTAATTCTAGCAGGTTATCTTATGTATCAAAAAGGCTGGCGTAATGAGGATGATGATTAATTTATGGAAAAGATAATTTTTTTTAGTTTAGCAATACCAATTTTGGCATTTGTGATTTATCTAGGGGGTGGAGCTATTATGAAAGGATTTAGAGCTAAAGTTTCAAATAGACCAAATAAAGAAGAAGACGAAAACGCAGATCAAATGCAAAGCTATTCTTTAAACACCGACCAATTAAGCGATGAGTTAAATAGATTAAACGAACTTCTGAAGAGTGGAGTTTTAACTCAAGAAGAGTTTAAAAAAGCTAAAAAGAAGATTTTAGATAATTAATTATAATTTAGTAATTCTTTAAGAGAATTTATTTCTCCAATTTTAAAAATAATTGCATCATCTTTTTTAAATCCATATTTTTCTGCATTTTTTTTAAATCTAATGGGTGGCTCCATTATAGGTTCTAGTGATAAAACAAAAGTTCCCCAATGAGTTCCCAAAACTTTTTTACTTTTTAAATCTTGGGCGATCTGCAATGCTTCTTCAGGGGTAGTGTGATATATCGATTTTTCAAACATTGGCCTAAAATCATATGCTCCAATGTTAATCATCGATAAATCGATAGGACCATATTTTTCACCCAAATCTTTATAAATATTTCCATAGCCAGTATCGCATGCAAATAATATTTTTTTATTTTTGTATTCGATTAAAAAATTTCCCCATAGAGTTTTATTAGTGTCGGTCAAACTTCTTTTAGACCAATGAACAGCTGGTAATAATGTAATTTTTAAATCATCATTAATTTTTATTTCATCATACCAGTCCATCTCATTAACATCTTTGTATCTTTTAAAATACTTACCAAGATTAAGTGGAAGCAATACTTTTGCATCTTTATAGGGAAATGTTCTTATAGTAGACATGTCTTGATGATCATAGTGATTGTGAGTTAATAAAAATATATCTGTTTTTGGAATTTCATTTAATTTTAGTGCAGGTTCCACATATCTTTTGGGTCCAAAAATTAAAGGTCCAGCATTTTTAGAAAAAATTGGATCAGTAATTATCGTTGTGTTTCCCAGTTTTATCAAAAAGGTAGCATGGCCAATCCAAGCAATATAGTCATCGTTTTTGAGTTTTTCTAAATTTTCTTTTACAATTTTTTTATCAAGCACATGATCTTTGGGTACTGTTAAATCAATTTTTTTTCTCTCTTTATTAAATTGTGTGTA
>JGI20155J14468_10003080_pt1 | contig 11844 bp, 15 predicted proteins | sample COG_05_FD_14468 | JGI IMG/M metagenome (IMG submission 14468)
TATCCAGAAATAATTCTTCACAAACAGGGTGAACCATATGATGTAAGATTTGATAGTGTAAATTCAGGATATATTGGTGCAGTAAAAATGACAGTTCTTGAAGAATTAATTCATGCTGCTCAGGGAAATTTACAACAAGTAAACAAAAATGCAGCAATAGAAGTCAANAAAATAAATGAAGAATTAGCTAGTATAATTTTAGCATTAGATTCAGAAACAATTAACAAACTTTCAGAATACTGTCAACTGCAAGCTGTACCAGATGATTTCCCATTTGCAAAAAAAGCAAATCTATTTTTCTTTTTGAATCCAGATCATTTCTTAATTGAACAAATAGGACCAGATGTAATGACATTCACTCATGTAGAAATAGATCCAAAAATAGGAGAATCAATTCCACAGCTCTTAGAGATTTATAAAAAATGGTTAGTTCCAATACAACAACATCATGCAGCATTTACAGCAATGGAAGGAATGGCAGCATTTGCTATTGAAAATATTTTAAAAGATGATAAAGATTTTCAAAATTATCTTACTACTTTCATGGGAACTGATTTTTCAGCATATCAAGTAAGAAAAAGCATGGGAAAAGACTTTACAAAAACAATATATGAAAAATTAGGCACTAATACATTCAAAAAAATGATTGAAATCCCTCCAAATACAAAAGAATTGAAAGATCCTCAATTATACCTAAAAAAACTGAGTTAGTAATAATTGAGTGAAAAATTTGATCCATTAGTTGCAGAGTGGATATCATTTGTAAAGAATCCAAATTTCAATTTAATTGAAAAATGTCTTAAATTTTCACAATTAATAGAATATCCAGATTTACAAGTTGAAGAATATATTAAAAAAATTAATCGAATAGGAATGTCATTAAAAGAATCAATTAGTGATGTAAAAAATCCAACATATCTAATTTCAATGCTAAATGAACACCTCTTTGAGAATTTAGGATATAGTGGAGATGATGAGGATTACTATAATCCAAAAAACAATTTTCTTAATGAAGTAGTAGATAAAAAAACNGGCCTACCAATTACAATATCAATTCTTTATGTTGAAATTGCAAAATTTGTAGGATTAGATCTTAAAATTGTGGGATTTCCAGGCCACATATTAGTAAAATATAATGAAGAAATGATATTAGATCCATTTTATGATGGACGTTTATTAGATATTGATGATCTACAAGAAATTTTAGATGCAAATTTTGGAGGAGAAATAGAATTTAAACCAGAATTTCTTGATGAAGTCAAATCAGAACAAATTCTAATCAGAATGGTTCGAAATTTAAAAAATTCTTACATACAATCATTTGTTTATGACAAAGCACTACGATGTGTAAATATGGCATTAGCAATTGAATCAGAGTCTCCAGAAGACATTAGAGATAAAGGAATTTTAGAACAAAGATTACTAAATTCTGAAAATGCTTTAAAATATTTGAATAAATATTTGGAATTAAATCCTAATGCAGAAGATGTAGATTTTATTTTAGAATTAATTCGAAGTATTAAGACAAAAAATTAATCAATTATAGAATCAATATCTTTGCCTTCTTTGATCAAAGATATTTCATGACGAGCAATTTTATTTCTAAATGCACTTTTGATAATATCTAATTCACTTCGAAGTAGTGCAATTTCATCTTCAAGTTTTGCAACTCTTTCATAAATGGTTTCAGCATCTGAACTCATAATGAATTATGAATAAAAAATTGTCTTAAAAAGTTATGGGTATATGGTTTAATTTACTATGAATTTTAAATTATAATTCAAATTCTTGGCGACATTTTTCACATTTTGCCCTTTCTTCACCAGGTGAGCCTAAAAGGAAAATTTTTCCAATTGTTTGGCATAAAGGACACATTCCAGTTGTAGCATTTTTTGGGCCTGTTCGAATAATTTTTTGACTTTTTCTACGTCCCATGAAAAAACTCACTTGTCCGGTCTATTAAGTTTTAATGGCGCGGGGAGAGGGATTTGAACCCACGAGTTCTTGCGAACATGAAATTAGCAATCTCACGCCCTACCGGGCTAGGCGACCCCCGCATAATTAAGGCTAAGATGTATCTGTAAATAAATTCATTCTTTATGATCAAGTGCAATGATAGAATTAATTAGACGTAAATCAAAATCTTGCAATAATGAGTAAAAAAGCTGCAGTAATGAAAGGAGACGGCATCGGTCCAGAAGTTGTTGATTCAATGTTAAAAGTTCTAAAAGAATGTAATTTTCAATCAGAATTAATTTTATGTGAAGCAGGTTCAGAACAATGGGACAAAAATGGTAGAAAAGATNCATCATATATCCCAGATTCAACTATGAAAACNTTAGAAGAAGTAGACTGTTGTTTTAAAGGNCCAACTACTACAATTCCAGTTCCAGGTGCACCAAGAAGTGTTGCAGTAACATTAAGACAAAAATTTGAACTTTATGCAAATATCAGACCAACTAAAACTTATGATAGATTAACCCCAGACAGAAAACTTGATTGTGTATGTTTTAGAGAAGCAACTGAGGGACTCTATACAGGAGTAGAAACAAAAATTACAGATGATGCAGCAATTGCCATTAGAAAAATCACTAGACAAGGAAGTAGAAGATTACTTGATTCAGCAGTGGATTGGGCAAACAAATTTGAAATGAAAAAAATGGTTGCAATTACAAAAAGGAATATTTTAAAACAAACAGATGGGATATTTTGGGATGAAACACAAAAAGCAGTTGAAGGAACTGGAATAGAATTATCTGAGATATACATAGACAATATGGCACAGCAAATGGTAATTGCAACTGAACAGTTTAATGGTTCAGTATTAGTTAGTACCAATTTATTTATGGATATTATTTCAGAACTTGCATCAGCTCTAGTTGGTTCAATTGGATTAATTTATTCTGCAAATATCGGAGATAATTATGCAATGTTTGAAGCAGCACATGGAAGTGCCCCACAATTTGCAGGACAAAATAAAGTTAATCCTACTGCAACTGTATTATCAGGTGCATGGATGGCAGACTATCTAGGTGAAAGAGAAATAAGAGATGCAATATTTTCTGCAACTGAACAAGTTATCAATGAAGGCAAAACAGTAACATGGGATATTGGAGGTAATGCAACTACCACACAGATGACAGATGCAATAATCACATATGCAAAAAATAATTTAAGAAAGTAGTTAATTTATTGCCTCTACAAGAATTAGTTCTTCAAAAAAAAGTTTTTTTCGGGCAACTATTTTAGTTCTTAATCCTAATTTTTGTGCATAGTCTATGAGTTTTGAATAATTAGATAATGATGAAGTAACAAAAATGAATTTACCATTTTCTTTGAGATTTTGTAAAACAGAATCAAATATTTTTTTAGGTATTTCAAACCCTTCAGCACCACCATCAGTAGCAATATCTAAAATTTCATCAGTTGCCAAATAAGGTAAATTACAAACAATAAAATCAAATTTAATTTTTAACGCATCTGAACTATTACAACAAATCAAATTATCTGTTTTGTATGAACTTTGATGTTGCAACACATCATAATTAATATCAGTTCCAACAACAAAAGAAAAATTATCACAAAGTAATTTTGTTAAGTAACCAGATCCACTTCCAACATCTAATGCATAGTCACCTTTTTCATTTTCAATATAATTTGCAATAAAAAAAGTATCCTCAGAAGGAGGATATTCATCATTTTTCAAGAATTTGTTTTGCAAGATTAACTATTTCATCTCCAGAAAGATCATCAACACGTTTCTCTATTTTACTTTGTTTATTGAATTGTTTTAAAATATTTTTTACAGTTTTTCTCCTATAAGAAAAAATATTATTAATTGTAGAAATCAAAGTTTCATCCATAACTACATTCTGAGAAATTTTTAAAATAACTGAATCAATTTTTGGCGGAGGTGAAAAATTATTCTTACCTACATCAGATATTTTTTCGATATTAAGTGCATGAGTTGCAATTATGCTAATAGCACGTCTATTTTTTGAAGTTGCAAAAAGTTTTTCTGCAAATTCTTTTTGAACCATAATTACTCCATGCGAAAAAGGGGTCTTAGATAACCATTCAATTGCATCCTTACTCCTAGAATAAGGAAGGTTAGAAACAAAAATAGAAAAAATATATTTTTTCTTGAATCCATCACCTGATTTTAGAACAAGATTATCAAATCGGGCAAAGGTGGATTTTGCTTTTTTAATTAAATTTTCATCAGCATCTACAGAAATAACTTTTTGAGCATTTTTACATAGTAAGGGGGTCAAGATACCAAGACCAGTTCCAATTTCAAAAACAACGTCATTTTTAGAAATTCTAGCTTCTTTAACAATAAATTCAGCAATAGATTTTGAATTAAGAAAGTGTTGTCCCAATAATTTCCGTTTTATCATTTCTTAACAAATAGATTCATTCTACTTTCACCAGAAATTTCATCCATAATTCGTTCAGAGATATGTTTTACAGGATCTTTGAATCCAACTCTATCTTGTAAGTCCTCATAACTTTCAAATTTTTTCTTCTCTCTTTCTTCTAACATTGTTTTCATGTATGTTTTTCCAATTCCAGGAATTAATTCTAGGGCATGTATTCTTGGAGTTAACGGTCGTGAATTGTTAAGATACTCCACAAACTTTGTTTCATTTGTGGTCACAATTGTTTCTACAACAGTAGATAATTCACTTTGAGCAGATGAAGAGATATGATCATATTCCATTTTTCCCAATACAGATGAAATTTTAGTTCTTCCCTCCTTACCAATGTAAATTTTTTCTCCAATTTCAAAATTAGAGTTTGGAACGCCAAGAACTTCTAAAAGAGTTAGACGATCTTCACCAATAGAAGTGATAATAATTCCATCTCGCCCTCTTACAGTAGTTGATTTTCCTCGAGGATTGAAATCTAAAACATATGCATACTCCTCATATTTTCGAGGAGGGGATTGTGCCCGATACAAAATGTATTACTCCGGAAAAATTAAGAATGCTCCTGGATTATTTTGAGCATTTTTTCCAGGGTTTCAGCAAGAATTAATTTTTTCCAACCGAATGTGAATGAACGTAATTCAGCCATACTTGTTGGTCTGATATTAACAATTTCAACAGCTTCGTCTTCTGTTAACTCACAATCTTTAATGAGTTTCTTTTTCATTTCTTTTGCATCTTTAGCATCTATAGATACAAATTTTGAAACATAATCATATGTCCAACGTTGGATTTGATCCATTTCTTCAACGTCAACTTTACCTAAAATTTCTTTCACTTCAGAAAGAGAAATTGCTTGTTTTTTTTGTACTTCTTCCATAATTATACACCGAATGGTTTTATGTGATCCAATCTAGTGATTAAGGTTTTTGGTTTATCACCCAATTTAACACTGAGTGTAATAGCACGTCTACCAACATTTGTTATCAGACCTACTTTGCCGTGATATCTTCTATGTGGTAATCCTTTATGCTGTCGTGGATCAATAATGACAAGTGCTTGTTGACCTTCACGGTATTCACGTAACAAGAATGAACTCCTCTAGGAGCTCTTTTCGTCATTACAGATCTAGATTTATGTTTAAATCCATGTGAACGACCATGGGACTTCTTAGTTGCCATGAGTGTAAAACCTTGGAAAGCCCTATTTTAACACTTAGGACATAATTTCGAAAAAATTAACCAATTATATCAGTTCTAAGTTGACCGCATGCAGCTGAGATCTCAGTACCTTTTTCAACTCTAATAGTACAATTAACACCAGCACGTGACAAAATTCTTTCAAAATCATGAACTCGATTATTCGATGGTCGTTTAAAATCTCCAGCAGTAGGATTGATAGGAATCAAATTGACATGAGAGCCATTACCGTGTAGAAGTTTAGCTAAATTATTTGCAATTTCAGGAGAGTCATTAATTCCGTCCATCAAAGCATATTCAAAAGTTACACGTCGTCCAGTTTTTTTGAAATAATTGTAACCAGATTCAATAATTTCTTCAACAGAATTAAAAGTTGCAGTAGGAACTAATTTTTTCCGTAATTCATTTGTAGGAGCATGTAAAGATATTGCTAAACCAATTTGTAAATTTTCTTCAGCCAATTTTTCAATCCCAGATTTAATTCCAATTGTAGAAATCGTGATATGACGTTGACCCAATCCAAATCCTCTAGGATGCGTTAGAATTTTTACAGCTCTAATCATTTCATCATAATTTGCCATAGGTTCACCCATTCCCATAAAAACTAAATTTGTTACATGTTCACCTCGTTGTTGCAATAGTTCTGCAAAATGGATTACCTGAGATACAATGTGTTCAGCTTTTAGATTTGTTTCAAAACCCATTTGTCCAGTTGCACAAAACACACATCCCATTGCACATCCAATTTGAGTAGAAACACAAATTGTTGATCTTGGATGACCACCAATTTTAGAGGGATCATATTGCATTAAAACAGTTTCAACAGATTTTTCATTAGTTAAATTAAGTAATAATTTTGTAGTATCACCATCCTCACTTACAATGCGATGAGTTTCTTTTGCGGAACCAATAGTGTAACCAGATTCAATTAATTCTGAAATCAATGTTTTTGGGAGTTGTTTAATATCAGAAATATTTTTAGGGAATTTGTAATACAAAGGAAGTAAAATTTGATCTGCACGATATCTAGGATATCCCATATCAATTACTAATTGTTCCATTTCTTCAGGAAGAAAGCGATAAAGATCAGTCATGATACAATATCAGATTTCCAAATGATATTAGAATTTAATGAATAGAAATAAAAAATGAAAAATAAAATAAAAAGAAGAAAAATCTTCTAGTATCTAGAAGTCATCAGATGTAATATCTGCACCGTGATCTTCTAGTGGTTCAACTTCAGGTTCTACTGTAGCCTCAACTTTTGGTTCGACTTCAGGTTCTACTGTAGCCTCAACTTTTGGTTCNACTTCAGGTTCTACTGTAGCCTCAACTTTTGGTTCTTTAGTCTTTTTAGTTGACTTCTTTGCAGATTTTTTGGGTTTTTTCTCTGCCTCTTCAGGATCAATAATTCCTGCTTCACCTAAAGCAAATATCACTTCTTCTTCAGGATGGTGCGGACTATCTACCATTCTAGCAATTCTCTTCTTACCAGATTTCTTAAAGTAGATTCTGTAAGTACTTGTATGTGCAACTACATTTCCACCAATAGGTCTAGTTGGATCTCCAAAGAACACATCAGGTGATGCCATAACTTGATTGGTTGCAATTGCAGCACAATCATAGGTTTCTGCAATTCGAACCAACAAGTGAACAAAATGATTTAGTTTTTGTTGTCTAACAGATAGTGTACCTCTTCCAAGATATTCAGCACGGAATAATCCAACTGCAGAATCTGCAACAATTAACTTAACGTTATGTTCTTCAATTATAGCACCAGCTTCTTCAAGAATTAAAACTTGATGTGCACTGTTATATGCACGTGCCACAATAATATTGTCCAAAACTTTTTCTGGATCCATATCATGAGCTTGAGCAATTTGAACAATTCTTTCAGGTCTAAAAGTATTTTCAGTGTCAATATACAAAACACCACCTTCAAGGCCACCCTCTTCTTTGCTTTTTTGAACCATTACAGACATGGTATGAGCAAATTGTGTTTTACCACAACCAAATTCTCCATAAACTTCTGTTAAAGCTCTAGTTTCAATACCTCCATCAAACAAAGTGTCAAGACAATTTGTACCAGTTGTAATTTTACCAATATTTTGTCGAGTTTTATAGAGTTCACTTGCACTAATGAAATCTTTAGCAAGTAAGCCACCTTCAACTAAATGTTTTCGGGCTTTATTGACAATTTTCTCAGCTGTATCCTTTTCCATTCCAGTTATTTCTGAAATATCAACGGGACCTCTAACGATGAGGTCCATGACGTTGTGGACACCTGCATCGGATAATTTTCTTGTAGTTACAGGACCTACGCCCTCTAAACTGTCTAATCTTAAATCTTCAACCATACCGTATAGTACGGTACCTGTACTTTATAAGAGTATTGTTTTAAAAATTGATCGTAAAATTATAAAATTAAAATTAAAGATTAACGTCGTTTTCGTCTTTGACCAGGTTTATTTTGTCCTGGATATCTACCTAAAGCAAATCGTTTTTTGAAATTACCTTTATTTGCAACACTAGAACTATCACCAACAATTTTTCTACCCTCTACTTTAGGAGTTTGTCCTCGTACTTTACCTGCTTTAGTAAGGGATCCGTGAGTTGCCATGATTTAATCTAAGAATTAGTGAATTTATGTATTTGGATAATACTACCAATACTTTGCCTTAATGGTTTCAATGACTTTTTCATGTTCTGGACTCTTTCGACGAGCATATTTTTCCATAGCACCTAGTGGGACACCACCAAGAGATCTGGCAATTGCATTAAAGAAGTATCTCTGAGGTCCTTTTGCACCAGTTTTAGTCATGAATTTTTGAATTGCATATTTGAAATTATGTTGCCATGTTTTGTAGAGAACTCCCAATTGTGCAGGAGTCATTTCATTTCCAATATTAAAGAAATTGGAAGTTTCAAGTAACCCAATTGGAACAAATGTCAGAGCAGTTGCAGTAAACATAGAATCAGGTTGTTCATGTTCTAATTCACTAAGTAATCGAATAGTGTCCCAAGAATCTTCAGGTGTTTCATCATTATCAAGACCCATAATCAATGTAAATGCAGGAATCCAATAGTTTTCATTCATTGATTTTACACCCTCTTTTACAACCCAATGCCATTCAGATGGATCATAGGGAGCAAGTTTTCTATCAGCATATTTACCAATTAATCTAAGACTTCCAGTTTCAAATCCTGCTTGTACACCAATCATGTTATCTGGGCCAGCTTTCATTATTCTAGATAAATTAGGAAGAAGTTTTTCGTCAGCAATTGCTCCAGCCAATGTTCCATGGGTTGGATTTGTGTGTTCAACACCAGTAGACATAATTGCAGTAAATAATTCCTCTAATGCTTCTCTATTTGGTTCCATTCCTTTTGCAGTTCTTGGATCCATACCATAAACAAAAATATCATCACTGTGAATCCATGCAGATTTTGAACCACCTTTCTTGATATTAACTTCAATTTCTTTTTTCACTTTTTCTGGAGAATAGTATCTCAATGATCTTAATGTAACATCACAAAACTTACATCCTCTTCCACAACCACGCATTACTTCTACCATACCATGCATACTAGGTTCTACAATATCTGGTATTTCTTCTAAATCAGGTCTATCCCAGAAATTTACAAATCTACCATGAATTTTTTTGCCTTCTCTTTCAAATTCTTTAATGTTAACTTTGAAATCACTTCGTTTTCTGAAAGGATCCATATTTTCAAAATCACCATTAATTAAATAATTAAAGAATCGTCCAGCATGGCCATCAATTTCAGGTGCAATACCACCAAGCTCTCCTTCTAAAATTGCATAAATTCCAAACTCCTCAATTTTTGCTGGATCGTAATTATATTGCCAAGTACCAGATGCACCAGAAATTACTTTTGCTTTACTTCCAGTTCTTGCTTTAGCAGCTTTAATTCTATGATGTAATTCTGCATTGTAAAATTCATCATAAGATGTTTGTTTTCTTCCATAAGTAAATGTCATAGTAACTGGACCCATTCCAAGTGGATCCATTTCATAAGTTCCAATAACTTCAGTTTCAGGACCAATAAATTTTTCAATATGATTTGGGTGAGCAACAACAACATCTTTTCTTGCAAATCCATCACGTAACAAACCAGCTTCTAATTTTCTTAATCCATATGGAGCATATTTTGCTGCACCATTGATGTCAGGAGACCAATTACAAATAAAATCAAATAGGACTTTAGGAGTTACTTGTTTTCCAAGAATCTTATACCAAAAGCTCTTTGGATCTCTATTAGGATCTAGTGCAGGAGCACATCCGAAAAATGTTGCCAAAGACAATCCCCTATACGGAGACATCAAAGTTCTATCAGCAGTTAAAACGATTTTTGGAGTTCCCATTCCCTTCACGCAAAATATTTGACGATTGATTTTAAACCTTACTGGTAAAACTCAATAATCTTCAAGAATTCCAGCCTTATTTCTATGAGAATACCCAAATTCCTTATTTTTAGAGAGATAATTGCCATCAAATATGGTTCCATCCTTACAAGCAAGATCCTCACCCACACAGCAACTACCACAGATCCCAACACCACATTTCATCATGCGTTCAAGACTAGCTTGAACAAATATTCCTCGAGAATGAGCAGACTGTACAGTTTTGTACATCATTTTTTCAGGTCCGCAAGTGTATACACCATCAAAATGAGATTCATTCACCAATTTTTCAACTACATCAGTAACAAATCCTTTTTCACCATAACTTCCATCATCAGTACAAACAATCACATTATGAGAATTATTTTGTAAAAGTTGATTTGCTAAATCTTCAAAGAAAACCTCATCTTTTGACTTGGCACCAATCAAAATTGTTACATCATCAGTAGATTTTACATGAGTAAGTAATCTCATCATAGGAACAAGTCCAGTTCCTCCTCCAACTAACAAAAGTTTGCCTTGTTTAATATCAAAAGCATTTCCATATGGACCACGAATACCAATCTGTTCTCCAACTTTAATGTTGAATAAACCAGTTGAAGCAAGACCATGTTTACGTACAGTAAATGCTGCCTTTCCAGATTCTTTTGAAATCATGACACTCATAGGCAATTCATTAATTCCTGGAATCCAGACCATTGCAAACTGCCCAGGTAAAACATTAGGCATTATACTATCTGAAAAAACTAAAGTTCTAACAGTAGGAGTTTCATCAATTACTTTTTCAATTGTAACAATTGTAGTATGATTAAAATTTCTTTGCAAGTCCCACCATATCCTTTATTGTAGAATAGTCTTTCTTTTTCATATATTGTAATACACCGTTATTGATATCATCAAAAACATTAATCCAATTATCACCTATTGCACTACCTAATTGAATTGCAGATGCACCAGCTAAGAAAAACTCAACTGCATCTTCCCATGTAGAAACACCACCACAACCAATTACAGGAATGTCATATTTTGAAGTAATTTCATAAACACATCTAAGTGCAATAGGTTTGATAGGAGTACCAGATAAACCACCAAATTTATTGCTGAGAATTGGTCTTTGTGTTTCAACATCTATTGCCATTGCCCGAACAGTGTTAATTGCAGTAATAGCATCAATTCCAGAATCAACTGCAATTTTAACAGTATTCAGATAATTAGTAGTACCCAAACCAACTTTTGCAATAGCAGGGACGTGTAGAGTTTTTCACAGTAGTTACAATTTTTTTTACTAATTCAGGATCATCTCCAACTTCTAGACCAACTTTTGCAACATGAGGACAAGATAAATTTAATTCAAATGCTGTAACGTTGCAATTTTTAAATTCATTTATCATCATTTCAAAATCTTCAGGAATAGAACCAACTAGACTCACTATAATTGGAACGTCTTTATTGGATTCAATCATTTTGGCAAAATTGGAAGCCCCAGGATTTGAAAGACCAACTGCATTCATCCAGCCACCACCATTTACACTAAAAATAGTTGGGTTNGGATATCCCTCCCATGGTTCACTACTGAGAGATTTGGTAACAACGGCTCCAGCCCCAGAACGATATAATCGATTAAACACATCTAAAGAAATTCCTAAGATTCCGGATGCAAGCATAGCAGGTTTATCTAATTTGATTGTACCCACAGAAGTTGCAAGACTAGGTTCCATCAGGATAGATAAATCTAGTTTCGAATATAATAGTTGATTTAAGGGTCTAGTACATTTTTTAAAGGTGATCT
>JGI20155J14468_10003086_pt1 | contig 11834 bp, 14 predicted proteins | sample COG_05_FD_14468 | JGI IMG/M metagenome (IMG submission 14468)
TTTCGGAAGAGTGGCAGAGTGGTTTAATGCACCGGTCTTGAAAACCGACGTGGGTTCGCGCCCACCGTGAGTTCGAATCTCACCTCTTCCGCCATTAATATACCCCCAATACCCCTATAAAATAGGGCTTCCATAAGATTGTTTGTAAGTTAATATTTAATTTGTATTACAATTTGTATTACACTCAGACATAAAAACTCATGATTTTGCGAGTATTGCCCAACATATGTAATTATGATTTATGATTAGAGTTAATTTTTCTGGGTTAAATGAATGTTACTCTTTATTACTGCTCTAATTTCAGGATTAGCATTGCTTCTTTGGAGCGCTGATCGCTTTGTTGAAGGCTCAGTGTCGTTAGCAAAAAATCTAAACGTTTCACCGCTCATGATAGGTATGGTGATAATTGGTTTTGGCACATCTGCACCAGAGCTTGTTGTTTCTGTTTTAGCTTCTTTGAACGGATCCCCAGGAATTGCCCTAGGGAATGCCTATGGATCTAATATCGCGAATATCGCTGTTATACTTGGCATTACAGCTTTAATAAGTCCAATCGTAATCCATTCATCGGTATTGCGTCGGGAGTTACCTATTTTGCTAACGGTAACAGCACTTTCAATTTTTCTTGTTGTTGACCTCAATCTATCTCGCTTAGATGCCATTATTTTGCTAATACTCTTCATTTTGTTTATTGGAGGGATGATAGGCGAGGCACTTAAAAAAGATAAAGATTCGTTGACCGAGGACTATAAAACAGAACCAGCGGAACAAGTTGCACCAACGCGATTTGCAATTCAAACATTGGTATTCGGTTTAGTATTATTAATTGTGAGTTCAAGGGTTGTTGTCTGGAGCGCTGTCGAAATAGCTCAAATTTTTGGCATTAGCGATATGGTTATTGGCTTAACAATTGTTGCTATTGGTACTTCATTGCCAGAATTGGCGTCGTCTGTTGCAGCAGCCAGAAAAAATGCCCATGAGATTGCCGTTGGTAATATTATAGGGTCAAACTTATTTAATTCATTAATGGTAGTTGGGCTATCAGGACTTATAGGGCCAACTGTTGTTAGTCAGCAGACATTGATGCGTGATATGACGGTAATGGGACTGCTAACGGTATTACTATTTATCTTTGCTTTGCGGTTTAAGGGCAAAGAAGGTGGCATAAATCGTTCACAAGGATTCTTTTTGCTACTAATTTATGCACTTTATATTGCTTATATAATTTATGGTGCTATTTGAACTGCCAAATAGACTTTTTGCTTAAATATTTTATGTGTTGTCGGGTTGGGTTTGGTGGCTTCCGATGCTAATCCTACTCTTATTCTTCATATTCTAAATGTGGGACAAAACAAAGCACTTCTACCTAACACTATCTTCATTTATCCTTTTTAATACCTTTCAATATCCTTTCCATTTAATTGGCTGCCCTAAAGGTAAGTTTTGGTGTTTAGCGAGGTTGATTGAACCTCATTGGAGTGGGTTAAAATGAATAGTGGTGGAGGTAAGCGCCACTGTACTACTTATGTAAATACTATAAATACAGCTTATTAGGCTATTACATATTAAAATAGTACCTAAAATAGTACCTAAAGTTCTAGAAAAAACCCTTTTCAGTACATTTCTTTCACTATATATCTATCCCACCCCCTACATACCCCTCAATCTCAAACTGGACTCCTAACTGCCCCTATACATCTTAATGTGCGCAAATGATCTGTAGTTTTCTCAAAACACACCCCCTATGAAATATAAAAGGCACTTCAAAAAATATTTCTAGCAAAAATCCTCAAAACCTAATTTGTCCACTTAACTCTCTGGGGGTAAACTATCCGTTATGAAAAAACTACTTTTCCTAATTCTCTTAATACCAGTTTTAAGTTGGGCTGATTGTCCGCCATCGGATGAAACACCTTGGATTGGATATGTAATTGGTTACGATGGTCAGAGAATTGAACTTCCTAATAATATTAAGGAATACCAAAAAAAGTTTCTTAACGTTCAAGGCTAAATAATTCGTAACAAATTAGCCTGCTCGTTTTTAAGTACTTGAGTAAAAAAACTACATACGGCTTTGACACGAGCTAATTGAAACATATCTTCATGGACAACCATCCAGTATTCTCTTTTAGCTAAAATTTGCTTTGGTAAGATTGTTTTTAATTCTGTATCTTTTGCAGCAATAAACCCATGAAGAAAAGCAAGGCCAACCCCGTCTTTTACAGCTTGATATTGAGCTTGAAGGGAGTTACTTCTAAACACGATACTTACTTCTTTAAAAATATCCTGCATATATTTCAACTGAGGAAATTCGATCAAATCTTCTATGTAGCTGATAAATTGATGTTTAGATAGATCCTTAATTGTCTTTATTTTATTATTTTTATTGATATAACTTTTACTTGCATATAGCGCTAAATTGTAATCTCCAAGTTTCCATGCCACCAATCTACCAATAGTAGGCCTAGCCAATGTGATTGCGATATCTGCCTCACGTTTTGATAAACTTGGTGCTCTCGTATCAGCAACTAACTCAAGATCAATGGATGGGTGCTTTTCTTTGAAGTGACTAATATATTTCGAAATAATCCCAATCCCTAAACCTTCAGGGACAGCCATCCTCACAATGCCACTAAGTTCTGTATCTTTTCCCGATATCGACTGGTAGATGGAATTAACCTTAGTCTCAATATTTTCAGAATAAGGGACTAATTTATGCCCATCTTCAGTGAGTGAATAGCCCTTGGGTGACCGGTTAAATAACTGTACCCCAAGTTCTTTTTCAAGCCTTGTAATATGTCTTCCTACAGTTGTAGGCTCAACGCTTAATCTTTTTCCTGCCATGGTTAATTTACCCCGACGTGATAGCTCAAGGAAAGATCTTAGGTCGCTCCAATTAAGCATAAGCATTCTCCTTTATGGTTTTTTATGCCATCTTAATATTAAAAATTAAGAAATAAATTAGTAATGCAAAATTGCATTATAAAAAGTAAATAATCTTTATTGTACTGCATAAATTTAAAAGATAATATTCAAATAGTTTAAAAAAATAACCAAATTAAAAGGAGCGGATATGCCATTTGTAACAATTAATGTTCTAGAGGGGAAGGGCAAGGATTACATAAAAAAAGTTTCTGACAGTGTGAATGAAGCGGTAATCGAAACAATGGCCTTTCCGGATGATGATAGATATCAAGTGGTTAATCAATTATCAGAAGATTGCATGCAATACCAAAGCAGGCAAGAGGAAAGAATTATGATGCACCTTGTGATGCGTTCAGGGCGTCCAAATAAAGCAAAACAAGCCTTTTACAAGAAGGTTGTTGAGTACTTGCATGAAAGGGTAGGCATTAAACCTGAGAATGTTTTTATTACCATCACTGAAAATCACGATGTTGATTTTTCATTCAAAGATGGCGTCGCGCAGTTTGTTGTTTAATTATATTAAGGGATCTAAATTATGAAATTATTAACTTTGAATAAGCTTTTCTTAAGTATCTTATTTATGTCATTTTCAAGCATATTATTTGCAGAGCCACAGTTAACTAAGCTTTGGGAAACAAAAGCGAATTTTAAATTGCCTGAATCAGTAATCTATGACAAAGAAAATGACATTTTATATGTATCAAACATGCAAGGGGACCCTTTCACTAAAGATAAAAATGGCTTTATTTCAAAAGTCGACGTTGATGGAAAAATTATCAAATTAAAATGGATTGAGGGTTTAAATGCACCAAAGGGATTAACCATATCAAAGGGTAAGCTTTACGCTGCCGATGTTAATGAGTTAGTTGAAATAGATATAAAGACAGGCAAGATCACAAAAAAACTTGAGGCAGCTGGAGCTACTTTTCTTAATGACACAACTGTTGATACCAATGGGAATATATACGTATCCGATATGTTCAATGACACTATTTATAAGTTTGATAACTTTGGTCAGTTAACTAAGTGGCTTTATAGCCCAAAGTTAGAAGCGCCAAATGGTTTACATTATGAAAAAGGTCAATTGATTGTAGCTAGTTGGGGTCATCCTACTAATGGTTTCGCACCGTCAGTTGTTGGCCACCTGAAAAGCATTTCATTGAAAGATAAAGAAATTAAATCTCTCGGAAATGGCCAGCCTGTTGGTACTTTGGACGGTATTGAGTCTGATAAAAATGGTAACTATTTTGTTTCAGATTGGGTTGGCGGTAAATTACTTTATATTCAACCTGACGGAAGCTTTAAGACTCTTGTAACCCTGACTCAAGGAGCTGCGGATCATGAGGTCATCCATGATAAGAATTTATTAATTTTGCCTATGATGAACATAGATAATGGCAGTGGCAAATTAATAGCCTTTGAAATTAAATAAATTAAATTTATGAAGAAAGCTCATGGGTTTAATATTTGCCATGAGCTTTTCTTAAATAATTAATATTTCATGAAAATCTTTCAAATTATTTCCCGTCCGTTTATATCGTTTGTCGAACGCTACTATCCTGACGCCTTTATATTTGTAATAGTCCTTTCTGTAATTACTTTTCTGGCTGCCATCTCACTTACAGATGCTACGGTAACCTCAACAATTGTTGCTTGGGGAGATGGGCTACCTATGTTATTTAAATTTACCGCTCAAATTACAATTATCATGGTCGGTGCGCATGCACTTGCTCATACAAGCATTGTTCAATATTTATTAAAAAATATCGGCAGACTTCCAAAAACAGCGAACCAAGCCTATGCATTGGTTGCATTTTCTGCAGGAGTAGCAAGTCTTGGTGCTTGGTCTTTTGGCCTTATCATTGGTGCCATTGTAGCAAGAAGTGTCGCAATAGAATGTTCAAAAAAACCATTTAAAGTCCACTATCCACTTTTAGTTGCCTCTGCTTACTCAGGATTTGTTATATGGCACATGGGTTATTCTTCTTCATCTGCATTATTTGTTGCTACTCCCGGACATTTACTTGAGGGTAGAGTAGGGGTCATACCGGTGACAGAGACAATTTTATCGTCAACCAATATAACTCTGGCTCTTTTAGGTTTGCTATTAATCACCATTATCTGCCCTCTAATGAAACCAAATGAGGAGGATGTAATTGAAATCGATCCAGACCTTATAAAAGATAATGAGCCAACTATACAAAAAAAAGCTTCAATGAATATGGTCGAACGCTTTGAAAATCATCGTTCATTGAATATATTTCTGGGTCTATTAATAGTTATTTATATTGGTATTACCTACCACCAAAATGGATTTTCTCTAAATCTAGACATAGTTAGCTGGACATTTTTATCCTTAGGGTTGTTATTGGCAAGCTCTCCCATTCACTTCATAAGCTTAATAAATACGGCAGCTGGTACTGTGGGTTCGATAATCTTACAGTATCCCTTTTACTCAGGAATTATGGGAATTATGGTGACGACAGGCCTTATGCAGGTAGTTACTGACTGGATTATTTCAATTTCAACTCCAGAAACACTCGGATTTTTTGCCTTTTTATCCGGAGGTCTAGTTAATATGTTTATCCCCTCGGGGGGTGGTCAGTGGGCAGTTCAAGGCCCAATCATGATTGAGGCTGCTTTATCTTTAGGGGTTAATCCTTCAGTAGTTGTAATGGGTGTGGCTTACGGTGACCAATGGTCGAATATGATACAACCATTTTGGACTATTCCAATTTTGGCAATTGCGGGTCTTCATATGCGACAGATACTCGGTTACACTTTTGTTATATTCCTTTTAACAGGTGTTCTTTATGGATCAGGAATGTTATACATGGGGGCAGGATAGATATTGACTTTTAGATATAGAGCTATACTTACTGAAAACTTCTTTTAATGAAAAATAAGCGATTAGCCAAATGAAACAAAATATAATCATAGCGGGGTCATCCGGTTCTATTGGTGGGGAATTTACTAAGCAATATACTGATGACCCAAATGTTGAAAAAGTTGTAACGCTATCAAGAAATGTAAACAACCTTAATCATGAAAAAATTCAGTCAATTAAAATTGATTACAGCAATGAAGCAACATTTAAAAACCTAGATGAAATATCACAGTTAGATTCCATTAGTAAGATCATCATCGCAACAGGTATTCTGCATACAGACCAAATCAAGCCAGAGAAATCAATCGATAGCATTGCTGCTGAGGATATGAAGCAGGTGGCTTCCCCGATGGCGACTTGAGTTTACCAATGGATTACGGACAAACACCTCATTTTGAAGTGAAATCTGAATCTAACTCTGTTACTACTCAATCAAAAATACCCATCACCGATGCTAAAGCTCAATGTACTGACATAGGTTTCAAAACTGGTACTGAAAGATTTGGTGAATGTGTGCTGGAGTTGATGCAGTGAGAAAGCTATGCCTTTTTTTAACCCCTTTATATCTCCTATTTATTAATAAATCACCAGAGTATACTGTTTTAAACTATTGATTTATATATATTTATTATTTTAGTCGGGATATAGTAACTGGTGTCGATACAGGGTTTAGTCTGTATCATCAAATCCAGTAATAACTTTTAAAGTGTCATCTTCGTCATCAACATAAGGGTCTATTCCAGTAATAACTTTTATTATTTGAGGGCGTTCAATAGTAGCTTCTACTTGTGTCTGATTGATTACCTTTCCATCAACTCTATCTAAACATTCTCTTATAGCTTGTACATCACCAGTTGATGCTTTATCTATTAATGCCATGACTATCTTCTCTGCTAGTTCACCATTACTCTGCACCAACTTTCTTTTTAGTGTGCTACTAATTGATCTGTTTTCCTTACTAGAATAATCGTTACCTTTGTTAGCCTCGTAAATAGCTTTCTTATGTTGTTTAGTTGTCTTCATATATCCTCTCTAGTTATGACCAAATAGCTTCTTAAATCTTTCTAGGTTATTTATTAATGGATTCTTTGGTCTTCTACCCACCATCTTTCTGTTGAACATACCTATGTAATTTCCAATGTCAGATAAGCACCTTATTTTCTCTCTAGTTTCATTTGTTCTTTGCATATAATCACCATGCTTATAATTAGGTGCTTCTTCGTTGTATCTAATCCTATGTCCTCCATGCATTTCGCAAACAGAGCAGTTATGGACAGTGGGTTTATCGCAATACTTACACTGCAAAATAGGGGGTCTTGATAAGACTATTTGATAAAAAAGGTTTACCCTCTAAAGCAAAGAACTTATAAGTTTTATGTATAGCAAGCACACTGGCTTGCATATATATATAGGGGATTGCACTAATAAATATGTTTATAATCAATAACTTACAACTAGTGCAGTGTATACATTTGCACGCCCTGAATAAATAATTACCATACTTAATCAATGACTTATACCTTTTTACTTGCACTGGTTTTGCACTACTCACCCGCATCACTCTCAAGTTGATTCCAACCTTTTGTAGTCAGTTTCATTGTTTTATTTTTTGGTATCTCAATTAAATCTAGTTCTTTTAATTCATCAATCTTTGTAACCAATGGCCTTTCTGATAAACCAAATACATTATCTTTCCCACTGTACTTCAGTTTGAATGCAGACTTGGTCATAGTTACTTCCCTAATCTTTTGAAGTACCTGATTGTTTAGATGGTCACCAATAGGTTTATTTGATGGGACTAAAACTCCCTCATCTTCAACATGTAAATACAACGGATCTATAAAGTTAGTGTAATTAGTTTTAACAAGATGAAGTTCTACATATCTATCCTCTCTTGTTTTTTCTGTACCGAAGAGTGCGTTTTGTTGTGTCTTGGTCATATGATTCATATTGAGAATAAACCTCATGCCGTCTACAACTGATGAAGCACCCCTAGAGTTATTCTGACTTGCACCATTAACTTCTGCCCCCTTATTGGCATGATGACAACTCATCAATGTTGCATCTTTATGTAACCCAACTCTTAACTGTTGCAGTGCCTGAACGAATCTAGTTCCCGCATTATTATCATTCTCATCAGCATCTCTAAACCTACTGATAGGGTCAATAACAATCAACCCAATAGTATCTTTAATATGGGACAGTAGTTTCTCTACTAGCTTTTCAACAACACTAGTAATGATGACATTACCCATACGGTCTTTCTTAATGAATGAATAAAATTGATCTGCAAAAGAAATGATATGTATATTTTCAATTACTCTTTTCTTAAATACATCACTCATATTTCTAGTTAAATAAAACATTCTTCTTACAACTTCATCTTTAGTTTCTTCACCACTAATGTAAACAACTTGTTTATTGTTAGTTGTAGACCATAGGTTATATAAAGACATTCCTGAAGCTACTGCTATACACAACTGCAATGAAAAGAAACTCTTGCCAGTCCCACCAGTTGCAACAATGCCACCTACAATTCCTTGAGGTATAAAGCCATCTAATGTCCATTTTCTTATAGGCGGTGCGATAGTTAAATTGTCCCAAGTTAATTTGAATATCTCCAAATCTTTAAACATTCCATCAGTTTCAGACTCATTAAATCTTTCTTGTTTACTTATGCTATTTACGATTGCATCAACTTCTTTTATATCTAGAGGTGGAACACATTTAACTTGGTTAATCTTATGTGCTTCTTGTGTAACATCATTAAAACTATTTGATAGTTTAAATAGGTCAGCTACTTCTCTTGCTAAAGAATTATTCCTAGTTCCTTCTTTATATTCTTCCTGAAAGTTTTTAAACGGATCAACTGATGGTGAATTAGTTTCTTTAATAGTGGCTTGTTTTATTCTTGTTATGTCTGGCTTATGTGCTTTAGAACTCGTAACATTTTTTATTAAACAATAAGCATCATCTTGTCTATTAGGGTGGCAAGACCAGTCATAGTAGAACCTACCATATTGTTCAGCAGACATGTCTAGGAAGCCCTTATCTCTTAACTCCGAAAGTGTTTTACTGTTATTAACGAAGTTCACAAAGACTGCATCATAGTCTTCAGGTTTAATAGGTTCTGTAGTCGTCATAAAAACCCTGTAACAGTATTTATTATGCTTTGGGTCATGACTATGAGTGGTATGAATAACTGACTGATAACCCTCAAAAGCTTTATCAAGTGACTCTATAATATCAACATCACACTTATCTACATCAAAGACTAGCCCGTATCTTTCCTCTATGTTTTCATTCTTCCTAAAGTTATTTTTTACTTTTCCATAGAATGTCCCAGTAGCATCTTCTTTCCTGTTTACTAGTTGTAATTTAGGTTCTAATAGTTCATCTAGGGTAGGTGTCCATGCAAAACCTTGAGGTGCATATCCATTTAGTTTAGTTAATTCCATGATGGGTTATTCCTAGAAATATTTTAAAAGTTTACTCATGATCTGCACCATCACTTTCATCCTTTATCCACTCGTCTACATCTTCAGCTTTCCAAAATGTACTACCAACTCTCTTTATTGGAGTAGGGAACTTGTCTTGTTTTACCCATTGCCAAAGAGTTGATTTTGATATGTTTAATATTTGTTCTAGTTGCTTAACTTTGTACAACTTAATATCTGTATCCATGTTTTCACTATCCTATACGATTAAAATAAACTACATTCAATATAATTGAATATGAGTAAATTCTATTCTTCAGGAGTGGATACTTCAAGTAAATAAGCTTTTAAAAGCCTTATAAATAGGGGTTATTAGACGGAATGATATGTAACCCATTCCGTTCTGATTGATATGATTACTTGCGAAAATCTTTTATAAAATGTTCTCTAATTTGTTCAACTTGAGTTTCTGTAAAATCCAAGTCTTGAACTGCTAATCTTATTTCAAAAGTGACTAATGCATTCCTATGATATTCTTTCCACCAATCTTTCAATGTTGAGAGTTTTATGTCTTCACTGGTACTGTAACTTTCTATTATATTAGTAATATTTAATGGTACTTTTCCTTCCCTTTTTCCCTCTATGTCCAAAAATTCATTCATAATATTTTGGATTACTTCAGGTACATATCCTTGCATAGCACTTGGAAATGGTTTCTTAACACCACCTTTTTTAACTGCCTTAAACGCTTTATCTAGATCACCTTTCTTTTGAGGACTATCTAGATACCTCAAGAATGATTCCTTAATATAATAAGCGACCGCATCATCTATTTCATATTTACCTCTATCTAAACTCTTAATACCTTTTGCATTAAATGATTTGTCATGTGCCAATATAAAATGTCGCATAGTTTGTTCTACATCATCAAGGGTGTAGTCATCATCATCATTCAGTCTTAATGCAGACCCAAAAGATTTATATTGCTCATACAATTCCTTTTCTTCTCTATCTGATTCTCCTTTATCAAGATTAGCTAACCCTGATGTTAGCTTCTTGAATTTTTCTGCATTGATTAACTTTAATATCCATTGAAGCATTCCTACTTCTGCAGACTTTGACCAAGTAGCATCAAGAGTTTCTAAATCTAAAATTCCTAACTTATCTTTTTTAGGCATTTTTTATCTCATCACAATAATCAGACCATTGTTGCATATAATCTTTTCTCTGTTTTAAAAACTCTGCTCTAGCATATGCACCACCGTGTTTATCTGATGGGTTTTTATGTGATAACTGTATCTCTAATATGTCTGTATTAACCTCTAAAACTTCATCAGCAATAGTCCTCTGACTTGTTCTAAAGCCGTGTAACGAAGTTTCTTCTTTAGCTACACCACAAGCCCTCAAACGCCTATATATAGCACTATCTGAATAATATCCACTGTCAGACTTATCGCTGCAAAATACATATGGTGAGGTAGTTTTAAATGGGATTAGTCCTTGAATAAGTCCTATAACTTTTGGGCATAATGGAACAAGATGTAATGACCCATTAGTATTTTTTTTTGTTTTACTAACAACATATTTCCATTCACCTTTATTCAGGTCAATATCGTCCCAACGCATACTTCTTAACTCACCTTGTCTAGAAAAAACTAATGGCATTATTTGTAGGTATGTTTTTATGTATGGACTATCGTTAGGCATCGCATCTATTTTTTTTAGTATCTTTGCAAAGTCTTTTGGGTCAGTTGTTGAAACAAAGTTACCCTTGACATGTTGAGGTAGGCTCTTTGCTAGACCATAAGCAATATTCATTTTAGCTACACCAAGAAGAGTTGCCCATGCATATATAGTGCTTATCATTCTACAAACTCTCTTTGCACTCTCTTTAGAGCCTCTATCAGATATCTTTTTACATGCTTCGTATATATCTAGAGTCTTAATATCATTTATAGGCTTCTTACCTATCTTTGGATATATATCTTTAGCGAAGTAGGGGATTATCTTTTTCCATGTAGCAGGGACGGTATTGGGCCTATACACTTCTTCAAAGTATTTTTCAGCAACAGACATAAAGGTATTTAATACTTCTTGCTTCCTAGCTTTCTTTTCATTATCTCGGAGTTCTTTGGGGTTGATACCTTTGTTAATCAATACTCTGTTACTTGCATGAATGGACCTAGCTTCTTTTAGGGATAGAGAAGGGTAAGCTCCAAGATTCATCGGAATACGCTTACCATCAATATAAAATCTATGAATCCAATACTTTTTCCCATTAGGTTTTACAACAACCATAAGACCATGACTATCGGCTAATGCATATTCTTTTACTTTAGGTTTTGCCTGATCAATTCTTTTATCTGTTAAGCTCATAAAAAGGTACTACTCCATAAAAATCTTAATAAAAAGGTACTATATTTTTATAAGTAGTACCTAAATGTTATCGGATTCAATAGGATTATTTTATAGTATACTGGACAGTATATCAATGGTATGGTGCATTGTTGCTTTATTTCTCGTACAACTTCATAGCTTATAATACTAATGTTTGGTGGAGGTAAGCGGGATCGAACCGCTGACCC
>JGI20155J14468_10003092_pt1 | contig 11823 bp, 16 predicted proteins | sample COG_05_FD_14468 | JGI IMG/M metagenome (IMG submission 14468)
GATAGCGATTAAAAGAGGCAGAGTTATACTGATTGATTGTTGATCCCAAAAAACCCTAACCATTGCTAAAACTTCTAGATAAAGAAACATTAACAATAAATCAGCTAGTGTTATAGATTGATTAAGAAACATATTTTTAATTTCTATGCCAACCGCAATTACTGTGCTTATTAAAATAATGCACATTAAAATTAGTTGTAAATTTTTAGCAATCTTTTCCATTACTTATCTTTACTAAATGGCAGCCATTTTTCAAATACTGATTTTGATGGACCATCATAAGGTATTGAATACGAGCTTGGGTTAGGACTAGTTAAAACCTCGATTCCTTTTGAGAACACAAAAATAAAAACAATCACGAAAACTATAACCATAATTTTAAATGGATCGAAATTTTTAGTTTTAAATACACTAGCTGATTGTTCTTCTGCTTTATGAAAATGTTTGAAAGTCATGTAGACCGCAAAAATAAGTCCTATATGAGCGATGTAAAGACCAGCCCAACCAAAAGCAAAAGTAGTGTATGAAAAAACATATAAACTAAAAACAGTTGTCCAAATAAAACTTAATACCAATAAAATTTGTAATCTTACAGATTTTGGAAGAGATCTAAGATCATTTTTACTATCATCAAATAATATATTTGCTGAGTCTTGCATCCATTTTTTTAAACTATTCATAATTTACTGGTATTAGTTATGAAGATATATACAAATGACAAATTGTCCAGTTATAGAGGGCTAATTTCTTAGCTTTTTTTTGTGAAAATTTATAAATTTCTCAACATTGGATTTATTGAACGACTTATTTTCTTCAAAAGAAACTTTTTTCATCGAATATGCTTTGCTGTTAGTAACCCTTGATTCGATTGTTATATTTCCTTTATAAAGTTTGAGTTTAACAGTTCCATTAACTTTATTTTTTTTTAGATCCACAATTTTTTGCAGTTTAAATCTTTCTTTTGAGTACCAATAACCATTATAAATTAGTTCAGCATATCTTGGCATAATATTGTCTTTTTTATGCATAGTTTCTTTATCTAACGTAACTGATTCAATCGCTCTATGAGCATGAATTAAAAGGGTTCCTCCAGGAGTTTCATAAATTCCTCTTGATTTAATTCCTAAGAATCTATTTTCAACAAGATCAACTCTTCCAATTCCACTCTTTCCTGCTAATTGATTTAGTTTTTTAAGTAATTTTGCAGGACTTAACTTTTTTCCATTGATACCTATAGGATCACTATTTCCAAAGTTAATTGAAACAAAAGTTGCTCTATCAGGAGCTTTTTCTGGTGAAACAGTTCTTTGATAAATAAATTCAGGTGCCGAATTTTTAGGACTCTCCAAAACTTTACCTTCAGTTGAAGTATGAAATAAGTTATCATCAACTGAAAAAGGTGGTGCACCCTTCTTATCTTTAGGAATTATTATTTTATTTTTTTTTGCATAATTAATTAAATCTGTTCTGGATTTTAATTTCCAAATACGCCATGGTGCAATAATTTTAATTTTTGGCCCAAAATAATGATAAGCTAGTTCAAATCTAACCTGATCATTACCTTTTCCCGTAGCACCGTGTGATACCGCGTAAGCTTTATACTTTTTAGCAACTCTTATTTGGTCTTTTGCTATTAGTGGTCTTGCGATTGACGTTCCCAATAAATAATAGCCCTCATAGATTGCATGGCTTCTGATCATTGGAAAAATGTAATTTCTTGTAAAAATTTCTTTTAGATCTTTGATGATAATTTTCTTAACACCAAATTTTTTTGCATTAGTTATAATTTTTTTTTTATCGATTTTTTGGCCAATATCTGCTGTGTAGCAAATTACTTCAGCTTTATAGTTTTTTTGAAGCCATTTTAAGATTATAGATGTATCAAGTCCCCCTGAGTAAGCTAAAACAATTTTTCCTTTCATAAATTTTTAAATAAGATTAATTGATGAGTTTATAGAAATTATAGTTCTATTTTTTTCTCCTTTATAAGGATGTGAGCCGTGTATTAGGTGGCTAGGCCAAACTAATAATTTACCTTCTTTAGGTGTAAATATTCTATTTTCATCTTCAAGATATTGACTTCCAAAATCATTTTTATTTTGTGACCCTTGGTATGGCCTCATAAAATAGGTTGAACCATTTTTAATTGAAGCATCTTCGCCAATTTGTACATAATATAAACAACACCAACTACAATTACTGTGAGCATGTGGAAAAATAAAACCTTCTTTATTGTATCTTATAAACCAAGACTCATTAAATCTTACATTTAGTTTTTTAGTTTTATCTTCAATTTTTTCTATTTGTTTTTGATTTGCAATTTTAATTGTTTCATAAATACATTTTCCTATGTACCCAAATAAAGTTTTAATTGTTTCATTTCCAGCTGTGTGTAAATCATAATCACTTTGGTAAAGGTTATAATTTCCAACATAGCTTTCATCATGAAGTTGTTCATTACCTTTTGGATTTTCTTTTTCATAATTTTTAAAAAAATTTAATAAATCCTTTTTAATTAAAGTGTGATTTTCGTTTTGAAACTCACCAATGAAAGATGGCCAAAAGGTATTAATTTTACCTTTAAAATTACTCATCCTATATTTTACAACTGTCTTGTGCTTTATTATATGCTTTTGTAAATCCTAATAAAGAATAGTGATCGATAGTCTGTGATCCCTTTTCGTTATATCCCGTTATCATAATTCTTGAACCCTTTTTCATGATTTTAACCATTATTTTTTCTTTTTTATTACTGGTCATCCAAGCGAAAGTTTGTTGTTTGATATCAAATTTAAATTTGTTATTGCCAGAAGTTGCTATGACAGTATTATTTTTATTAAATTCATATCCAGAGGTAGTACTTATTTCATTGGAAATTTTTTCGCCAGGTCTAAAAGTTATAAATAATCTTGCATCTCTTTTATTATTTTTTGGTGCTTGTAAAACAGGAGTAGATTGGGCAAAACATATTTTACCTGATGCATCCATCATTGTCATTACTTCCCAATCTTTAAATTTGCCAATTTTTTTTATTTCCTCCGCGAAGGTTTTTGAAAAAGAAATTGTCAAAATAAATATAGACAAAAATAAAATTTTTTTACTTATGGGCATGGATTTGGATAAATTTTTTGTACTTGGTTAATTTCATTTATAATTTCTTCTGTTAAATTAATATTTACACTTTCTATATCTGTTTTCAACTGCTCCATTTTAGTTGCACCAATTATAACAGAAGTTACAAAAGGTTGAATTTCTAAAAATTTTAAGGACATTTGTGATAGATCTAATTTGTATTTTTTAGCTATTTCATAGTAAGCCTCGATTGCTTTTTCCGTATTTGGTTGATTATATCTAGTCCAAAAATCTTTATGTAGTTCTATTCTTGATCCTTTAGGTATTTGATTATTTCTGTATTTACCAGTGAGGTATCCACATGCAAGAGGAGAATAAGCTAATAGTCCAGATTTTTCTCTTACCGACATTTCTGCAAGACCTACTTCATAAGTTCTATTCAGCAAGTTGTATGGATTTTGGACAGAGAGTATTCTTGGAAGGTTTTTATTTTTTGATATTTCTAAAAATTTAGATAAGCCCCATGGAGTTTCATTAGAAAGTCCAATGTGTCTAATTTTTCCTTGTTCAATAAATTTTTTTAAATTTTCCAAAATATCTTCAAATTTAGTCCAGTTGTTATCATCACTGTGTTCATAGCCTAATTTACCAAAAAAATTTGTATTTCTCTCTGGCCAATGAAGTTGATACAGATCAATATAATCTGTTTTTAATCTTCTTAAACTTCCCTCCAAAGCTTCAGTGATATTTTTTTTCCCAAATTGGTTTCCACCACCTCGAACATATTCTCTCATTGGGCCACAAACTTTTGATGCAAGAATAACCTTGTCTCTTTTTTTTGTTTTTTTAAACCAATTACCAATAATTTCCTCAGTACTTCCATAAGTTTCTTCTTTTGGAGGTATTGAGTAAATTTCTGCAGTATCCCAAAAGTTTACTCCTTGATCTAAAGCATAATTCATTTGTTCAAAACCCTGTTCTTGTGAATTTTGTTCACCCCATGTCATTGTACCGAGACAAATTGTACTCACATTTAGATCTGTATTTCCTAATTTTTTGTAGTTCATTGAGGTTTTATTGAATTTATTTTTTAATAATCTTTTAAGGTATCTTGAATAATTAGTAAAAGAATATTATATATTGAATATGGAATTTAATAAAAAAGGTATCTTAGCTAGAGCAGCTGCGGCTCAACAGTCAACAGTAACAATAGATGAAGGTTTAAGAGCTTACATGCTTAAAGTTTATAACTACATGGCAACCGGAATACTATTAACTGGTATTGTTGCTCTTTTAACATTCAAAATGTCAGTAGTAACAAATGATGCTGGATCAATAGTTGGTCTAACTCAAATGGGAAATGCTATTTATATGTCAGGACTTAAGTGGATTGTTATGTTGGCACCTTTAGGTATTGTTTTTTACATGAGTTTTGGAATTAATAAAATGAGCGCATCAAAAGCTCAGACAACTTTTTGGGTTTTCGCAGCATTGATGGGATTATCTTTATCATCAATTTTGTTAGTTTATACGGGTATGAGTGTAACAAGAGTGTTCTTTATTTGCTCGGCGACTTTTGGCGCTATGAGTATTTATGGTTATACAACTAAAAGAGACTTAACTAAATTAGGATCTTTTTTAATGATGGGTTTAATTGGGATTATCATTGCTTCGTTAGTTAATATTTTTATGAAATCTTCAATGATGTATTTTATTATTTCAATTTTAGGAGTACTTATTTTTGTTGGCCTTACAGCTTATGATACACAAAAAATTAAAAATATGTATGCTGCAAATGACTCAGGTGAAATTATTGGTAAAAAAGCTGTAATGGGAGCTTTAACTCTTTATTTAGATTTCATTAACTTATTTATTATGCTTCTGAGGCTATTTGGTCAAAGAAGATAAATTTTCTTAAAGTTTCTTCCAATTAGTATTTTTTAATAGAATATTTAGATCAAAAGAGTTTTTTAATATTTTTCCGTTAGTATCTGAAATTAAATATTTAAGATTTTTATTTTTTGGTTTAAAATTTTTACATATTTTATAAAGTGCATTTTCAGCAGCATTTTTAAAAACACTAAAACCAACTTGTTTGCTTGATATATTTAGCCCATAATCCTTCCAAGATCCTTCGGAAACCATTTTGGCGTATAAATTTAAGATAATTTTTAATTCATCTTTTTCAAAAAAATGTTTATCCTCTAACTTTTTATCGTTAACATTATTAATTACTAATCTTAAATTATTGTTCATTTGTTTTATATTTATTTATTAAGCCAATTTGAAATCCTGTGAATATGAAAGTTATGGGTAATAATCCCCAAACTTTAAAATTTACCCAAAACTCCTCTGACTGTGTCCTCCACACTAGTTCGTTCAATATTGCTAACGCAAAGAAAAAATACACCCATCTTTTATTTAATACTTCCCAACCTTCATTTGTTAAAGTAACTGATTTACCCATTAATTTTTTTAGAATTGGTTCTTTGGTAAAATATTTTCCAAATATCAAAGCCAAACCAAATAAAATATTAATAATTGTAGGTTTTATATAAATGAAAACTGGATTATCAAAGTAGATTGTTAATCCTCCAAAAAATACAATTAAAAGTCCACTCAATAGTGGCACTTTGGGTATTTTTCTCTCCAAGAACCACATTAGTGCTAATGCTATTATTGTTGCAATTATAAATGGGGGTATTGCTATCTTCAAATCTTTTCCACTATCGTAGTAGTAGTAAAAAAATATTACTAATGGTCCAAAATCAGTTAGAAACTTTAAAAAAGATTTATTCACTTTAAATATATTAACATAAATAATATTTATACAAAAATTATAAATTTTTCTTATTGATTTTTATTTTTAAATACCCATACTAACATCAATGCCAATTCAAAAAGCTAAATTCTCAATAGGCGATATTGTAAAACACAAACACTTTGAGTTTAGGGGTGTCATTTATGATGTTGATTTTGAGTTTAATAACTCTGAGGAGTGGTATCAATCAATACCAAAAAATGTCAGACCCAGGAAAGATCAACCTTTTTATCATTTATTAGCCGAAAATGATGAAATTACTTATGAAGCATATGTCTCTGAGCAAAATCTGTTGATAGATGACTCTGATGAGCCAATAAAACATCCTTTAATTGAGGAAATTTTTTCTGGAAAAAAAAAATCTGGTTATTTCAAGCTTTCAAACTAAAAAAACCATTTTTTAAACACAATTTACTCAAATCTTAGACACAGCAATCTATTAGACTAAAGAAATAATCCTGATCAAGAGTGTTATTTATTGACCCTTCGTTATTATCTCCCTCTACATTCTTGATCAGATATTGATTTCATAATAAAAATCCATAAATAAATTTTATAAATCAATTAGAAATGTTTAAAAACTTTAAACCCAATAAAATTTTCCATCTGACGTCCAAGGCACCAAAATATGTTTTGTTGGTATTTATTATTATTCTCTCAATTGGACTAACTGAGGCATTAATACTATCTCCCGAAGATTATAAACAAAGTCATTCTGTAAGAATTATGTATGTACATGTACCAGCAGCATGGATTTCGCTTGGAACTTTTTCAGTAATCACATTGTTATCTTTAGTAGGATATATTTTTAAGATAAGAAATTTTTTTTTAATATCAAAAAGTTTAGCACCTTCTGGGTTATTATTTAATATTATAGCTCTAGTTACAGGATCTATTTGGGGCAAACCAACATGGGGTACTTGGTGGGCCTGGGATGCAAGGATTACCTCAATGTTAATTCTAGCAATGTTTTACCTTATGTATTTAGTTGCTTGGAGAATTAATAAAGATGACGAAAAGACATTTAAAGTTACCTCAATTATTACCCTTTTGGGGATAATAAATATACCAATTATCAAATATTCTGTTGATTGGTGGAACACCTTGCATCAACCAGCCTCAATTAATATTTTATCAAAATCTTCGATTCATGTTTCAATGTTATATCCTTTGATTATTATGACTGCGGCATTTGCTCTATTTTCTCTATTAATTTTTTTAATGAAATATAATACAGAACTGATAAAGATTAAGAATAAAGGTTTAGATAGACTATGATTAAAGAAATTCTTTTTATGGACGGTTATGGGTTGTATGTTTGGTCAGCTTTTGCGTTTACGTTATTAAGTTTTGTATCAGTTTATGTTGTTATACTGACTCAATACATAAGAGAGAAAAATAAATTTATTGCTAAATTTGGAACTCTAAACTCTGAAAGAGCAGCTTTTGCAAAATCTCAAAGTATTAATAAAGAAATTTTATCTAACACTTCAAGTATTTAACTTTTAAACCATGTATGGTCGAAAAGTTAAATTAAGATTTCTTTTTATATTATTAATTTTATTAACACTAATTTTATCAGTTTTTCTTATTTTAAAATCTCTTGAGGAAAATGTTGTTTATTTTCAATCTCCAACTGAAATTCAGACTTTTTCTGAAATAAATGAAAAAAAAATTAGGATTGGTGGAATGGTAAAAATTGGCTCAATTTCTATGAAAGTGAAAGAAATTAAATTTATTATCACTGATTTTAAAAATGAAATAAATGTAATTTATTCAGGCGTTGTTCCCAATCTTTTTACTGAGGGAAAAGGAGTTGTTGCAGAAGGTTATTTGCAAGACAAAAACTTTTTTTTGGCTACAAAGATTTTAGCAAAACATGATGAAAATTACATGCCACCAGAGGTAAAAGAAGCATTGGAGGGCAAATAAATTTTGGCTAGTGTAATTGGTTATTATTCTCTTGTTTTTGGATTTTGCTTTTCTCTTTTGATAATTTTATTTTCTATCAGCAATTTTAGAAATACAAATATTTTTGATAGCAAGATAATTTCTTTAACTTTTATACAATTTTTTTTTGTTATAATAAGTTTTTTAGGCTTGATTTTATCATTCGTTAACTCAGATTTTAGTAATCAAACCGTTTTTAATCATTCACATACAACCAAGCCTCTTTTTTATAAAATATCTGGTACCTGGGGTAATCATGAGGGGAGCTTATTGCTCTGGTTATTAGTTTTGACATTATTTATATTTATTTTTTTATTAAAATCTAAAAAACAAACTAAACAATATAGAATTTTGACTTTATTATTTCAGCAGGTCATTATTATTGGTTTTTTCATTTTTGTAATAAAAACTTCAAATCCATTTAACTATGTTTTTCCAACACCAAACGAAGGATTGGGACTTAATCCTATCCTGCAAGATCCAGCTTTAGCTATCCATCCACCAATTTTGTATTTAGGTTATGTTGGGTCCTCAATAATTTTTTCATCCACTCTAGCCGCAACAACGCTCAATTATATTTCAAAAGAATGGGCAAAACATATTAAACAATGGATATTAGTCTCATGGATTTTTTTAACGCTTGGAATATTGTTAGGTTCTATTTGGGCATACTATGAGTTGGGTTGGGGTGGTTTTTGGTTTTGGGATCCAGTTGAAAACGTATCTCTAATGCCATGGTTAGCCCTAACTACACTTCTTCACTGTATTTTAGTTTTAGAAAAGAGGTTAGCCCTAACTTCTTGGGTAGTTATTTTATCAATATCAACCTTTACATTAAGTATGTGTGGAACCTTTTTAGTTAGATCAGGTATTTTAAATTCTGTACACACTTTTGCTAATGATCCAGATAGAGGATTATTCATTTTAATTTTTTTATTTTGTTTAATATTTTTATCTTTGTTTATTTTTGTTTTTTTTCATAAAGATAAAACTGAATTTTCAAAAAGTTTCTTTTGGCTTAGTAAGGAAACATCAATTTTAATTAATAATTGGTTTATGATGTATTTTCTTGTAGTCGTTTTAGTTGGTACAATTTATCCAATATTTCTAGAAGTTATAACTTCTAATAAAATTTCAGTAGGTCCCCCTTTCTATAATAAACTGATAATTCCTTTTTTAATTCCATTTTTATTTGCAATGACAATTGGACCAAAATTAAAATGGATTAAATCTGATTTCCAAAACAAATTTTATTTGCTTATATTCTTAGTTATATCACTTTTATTGTCTGTTTTTATTATTAAAAGTTTAAATATTAATTTTCTTTTAAATTCAATTTTAGTAACTTCAGCATTCTTCTTATTCTTTATTACATTAAGAGACTTTTTTATAAAAAAATTTGAAAATTTATCACAAAATATTTCACACTTTGGTTTTAGCTTATTAATATTAAGTATTTTGTTTAACAATATTTTTTCAACTGAAATAATAACAAATTTAAAAATTGGTGAAACTTTTATAACTGAAAAATTTAAAATAAATTTTGAGAAGATTGATCAAAGAGAGGAGCAAAATTTTAAAGCTGTAATAGGAAAATTTAGTATAGAAAATTCAAGCGGCAGTATTGAAATTTTAAAGCCAGAGTTAAGAATATATAATCAACCAAATATTGTGACTAGTGAGGCAGACATCAAAACTAATTTTCTTACAGATAAATTTATGACAATGAATCTAGTTCAAAATCAAGATTATTTTAACATCCGATATCAGGTTAAACCTTTTATGATTTGGATTTGGCTTTCTGTGCTAATGATAAGTTTAGGAGGATTAATAAGTTTAATAAAAAAAAAGTATGAAAATTAAAACATTTCCTATTCTCATAACTATTATTTTTTTGATTATATTTTTTGTTTTTTATAAAGGTCTACAAAATTCAAATATTTATGTTCCAAAAACAGAAATTGAAAAAGATATTCCACTTTTTAGTGCCCAAATATTTGGCACCGACAATCAAATAGAATCTGAAGACATTTTTGATAATGGTAAATTTTATTTAGTAAATATTTGGGCTTCATGGTGTGTACCGTGTAGAACTGAACATCCTTTTTTATTAGATCTAAATAATCAAAAAAATTTAGAAATTATTGGGTTAAATTATAAGGATAAAAAAGAAAATGCTGATAAATTTTTAAATGAGTTAAAAAATCCTTATACAATTATTATTTCAGATAAAGATGGTACAACAGCAATTGAGTGGGGAGCTTATGGTGTACCCGAATCTTTTTTAATTTATGATAAAAAGGTAATTAAAAAAATAATTGGACCAATTGATAAAGATTCATTTTTAAAGATTAAAGAGAGGTTAAGATGATATTAATTAAATATACGTTAATATTTTTTTTAATAATAAACTTAAACTTGGTGAATGCTAAGGATAAAAATTTACAAAATAAAATTACAAAAAACTTACGTTGTCTAGTTTGTCAAGGTCAATCAGTCTTTGACTCTGACTCTGAATTTGCAAATAGTTTAAAAATAATTGTAAAACAAAAATTGGATGATGGGAAAAATGAAAAAGAAATATATGATTATATGAAAAAGAAATATGGTGAGTGGATATTGTATGATACAGAATTTAACAAAAATACCTATTTTCTCTGGTTATTACCTATATTGATGTTTTTAATAGGGGGTGCAATAATACTTAAATTATTTATAATCAAAAAAAATTAAGTATATTTTGTGATGAATTTAAAAAAACTATTAACTATTTTAATTTCTTTTTTTATTACTTTTTCAGTGCAAGCTGAAGAAGTTAAGATTAAAGAGAATAATACAGAATTTAGTATTTACACTGGAATGTTTGATTTTAGTGATGATGGTAAAAGAGCATCACTTGTAGGTTTTCAACATCAAAATGAAGATTTAAATAGAGACACATTTTTAGGTAACTTATCACCAATCACTGGTGCAATGATAACCGTTGATAATGCAAGTTATGTCTATACTGGAGTTCAAGCGCACTATAAAATAGGATCTTTAAATTTTACACCAAGCTTTGCACCTGGTTATTATAACCAAGGTGATGGCAAAGATCTTGGTCATGCTTTAGAATTTAAAAGTGAAGTACAGCTATCTTTAGAATTACCAAAAGATAGTCAATTGGGTATTTCTTATAATCATTTGTCAAATGCAAGCCTAGGATCAAAAAATCCTGGGGCAAATAGTTATATGTTTAATTTTTTCAAAAAGTTTTAACAGGTTTACATGAATTTAAAAGACTGTCACAATTTTAGTGATTTTAGGAAATTAGCAAAAAAAAAACTTCCATCACCAATATTTCATTACATTGATGGTGCTGCAGACGATGAAATTACTTATGCAAGAAATACAAGCGCTTTTGATGATGTAGACCTAGTCCCTAATGTTTTGAGGGGAGTTGAAGATGTTGATTTGTCAACCACTATATTTGGTAAAAAATTAGATCTACCATTTTATCTTGCCCCAACAGCGCTCCAAAGACTTTTTCATTATGATGGTGAAAGAGCGGTGGGAAAGGCAGCTCAAAAATATAACACTATGTTTGGGGTTTCCGCTTTAGCTACAGTCAGTGTAGAGGAAATATCTTCCATAATTGATACTCCAAAAATGTTTCAATTTTATTTTCATAAAGACAGAGGCTTAAATGACTCTTGTTTGGAGAGAGCGAAAGCAGCTAAGTTTGATGTTATGGCTTTAACGGTAGATACCATTACTGGTGGAAACAGAGAAAGAGATTTAAGAACAGGTTTTACATCTCCACCTAAACTTACATTGTCAAGTTTATTTAGTTTTGCAATTAAACCGGCGTGGGGAATAAATTATTTAACAAAAGGTAAATTTGAACTTCCGCACCTTCAAGACTATGTAAAAGAAGGAACAAGCACTAACACTTCAATTGGAAACTATTTTTCTACAATGTTAGACCAATCAATGAATTG
>JGI20155J14468_10003096_pt1 | contig 11810 bp, 10 predicted proteins | sample COG_05_FD_14468 | JGI IMG/M metagenome (IMG submission 14468)
CCTCTCTCTCTTCTCCCTTCTTCTTTAACTTCTTTTTTTTTTCGTTCACTTAAGAGGACACATCATCATCCGTAATAATAAAAACTGTTGCTCTCCGCCTTGTGAAAGTGTTGTTAAGAACGAGAGCAAAAACCAAGAAAAGAACAGGAGTTCAAAAAAAGTCAACAAAAAAAATTTTGAAAATTTTCTCTTTTCTCTCTTTTTTCTCTCTTCTGTGTGTTTTGCGATCATCATCATCAACTTCTTTTTTTTTTCGTTCACTTAAGAGGACACATCATCATCCGTAATAATAAAAACTGTTGCTCTCCGCCTTGTGAACGTGTTGTTATAATAACGAGAGCAAAAACCAAGAAAAACAAAGAAAAGAACACAGGAGTTCAAAAAAAGTCAACCCAAAAAAATTTTGAAAAATTTTCTTTTTTCTCTCTTTTTTCTCTCTTCTGTGTGTTTTGCGATCATCATCATCATCATCGTCGTCGAGATCTCGTCATACTTTTAAAAGCTCTTAGTATATATATATATACACTTAAAGAGAAGAGAAGAAGTGAGATAATACGAATAAGATACGTGAGATACACACTCACACGCGCGATCATCCAAAGACAGATACGCAGAGAAAGATGGCGGTGCAACAAACACAAAAACAATCAACAGTCGGGGAACGGTACACCGACGACAAACTGAAACACGACATTCGCATTTCAAACATGACGGCGGCGAAGAAGCTCGCGGATGCGATACGAACGTCCTTAGGGCCGAGAGGTATGGATAAGATGATGGTCTCGGAGAAAAACGACGTGACGATTACCAACGATGGGGCGACTATTTTGTCCAAGATGAAAGCCACGCATCCGGCGGCGAAGATGTTGGTGGAACTGTCGAAATCCCAAGACATCGTCGCCGGAGACGGGACGACGTCTGTGGCGGTGTTGTGTGGAGCGTTGTTGAATAAATGCATCGCTTTACTCGCGAGAGGCGTGCATCCGACGATTATTTCGGATTCGTTGGCGTTGGCGTGCGACGAGGCGTGCAAGTTGACGGAAACGTTTGCGATTCCGGTCAACATCAACGACCGAGAACAGTTGATAAACGCGGCGACGACGAGTTTAGGGAGTAAAGTCGTCGCGCAGTATTCGGACGTGTTGGCACCGATCGCGGTGGATTGTGTGAGTAGGATTTTGGACGATAAGAGACCGGATTTAGTGGATTTGAGAGACGTGAGGTGCGTGAGAAAGCAAGGCGGGACGATCGACGATACCGAGTTGACGGAAGGCATCGTGTTTGACCAGAAAACGGCCAAAGGCTCCGGGTCGGGGATTCATACCGTAGAGGACGCGAAAATAGCGTTGATTCAGTTTTGTATCAGTCCACCAAAAACGGACATGGAGAATAACGTGATTGTGAGCGATTACACGCAAATGGACAGGATTTTAAAAGAGGAGAGGAATTACGTCATCGGTTTGATCAAGAAAATCAAAGCGACTGGGTGCAACGTTTTGTTGATTCAAAAATCAATCTTGAGAGACGCGGTGACCGAGTTGGGGATGCATTATTTACAAAAAGCGAAGATTATGGTCATTAAAGACGTGGAGAGAGACGAGATTGAGTTTATCGCGAAGACGTTGAAGTTGCAACCGGTGGCGCATCCGGAGCAATTGACGCCGGAAAAGTTGGGAAGAGCCAAGTTGGCGAAGGAAGTCGTGTGCGGTAAATCGAAGGTGGTGAAAGTGACTGGAATTGAAAACATGGGGAAAACGGTTTCAGTCATCGTTCGAGGCTCAAATCAGTTGGTTTTAGACGAAGCAGATCGATCGTTACACGACGCTTTGTGCGTCATCAGATGTTTGGCGCACAAGCAGTTTTTAATCACCGGCGGAGGGTCGGCGGAGATTGAGTTATCGGTGAGATTAGGACAGTGGGCGCGAACGTTATCTGGGATGGAATCGGTCTGCGTGAAAGCGTTCGCGGAAGCGTTGGAGGTTATTCCGTACACTTTAGCTGAAAATGCCGGGTTGAATCCGATTGAAATCGTCACGGAGTTGAGAAACAAACACGCCATGTTGGGCAACGTCCACGAAGGCATCAACGTGAAGAAAGGGACGGTGAGCGACATGAGAAAGGAGAACGTTTTGCAGCCGCTTTTAGTAACGACTTCGGCTTTGAGCTTGGCCACAGAGTGCGCGAGAATGATTTTGAAGATTGATGATATCTGTCCGGTTCGATAATAATGAAACTTGTAAGAATGGGGTTATGGAGAAGAAGGAGATTTTGAAGGATGTTGGATAAAGATTTGAGGCGGGAGAAAGCGCGAATAGGATATAACGCACATAGAAACGAATAACAAATTGTAGTAGAAGTATAAGAGAACGACGCGTCATAAATATAAGAGAGAATGCGCGTAGTATGGATATATATATATAGATATAGATATAGATATACGTATGTGTATCAATGATATATATATAATAAACAAAAGCTAAGGACAATATAGTAGATTTTAATTTGCTAACCTCTCTCAAAAGAAGAAAAGAATTCTACTTTCTCTCTTCCAGGTTGACTACGCAGGCTGCTCCGCCGCACTTTTCCAACAAATCCTTGGTGATATCCGTCGGGTTTTGCGCCGCGTGCGGATGTTCCGACCCTTTGTACACTTTCAAGTGTCTAAACACTTCTCGACCCATTCTGTTTTTCGGCAACATGCCTTTGATTGCTTTTTCGACGATGCGTTCCGGTAATCTCTCTTGCAAGTGACGGAACGTCTCAATCTTCATGGACCCGGGTCTCCCGGTCGTGGAGAAGTTTCTGTATAACTTATCCTCGAATTTCTTCCCCGAAACGACCACTTTTTCCGCGTTGATGACGACCAAGTTCACCCCAGTGGTAAACGACGGGTGGTACGTCGCCACGTTCCCACCTCTCAAATACGTCGCCGCGACGGACGCCATTCGCCCGAGTCTCAAATCCGTCGCATCGACGACCACCCACGGCTTGCGCGAATTATCCACGTCCTCGGCTTTCGGGTAATACGTTTTGTTGAAAAAGTCTGCGCCCTTTTTATCCACGGAAACTCCCTCCGGAGTGTTTTGCAACGACCTACCGCGCAAAGCAGACATAGGCGTCATTCTCAAAACCTCTTTTTTCGAGGGAACGGCGGATTTACGGAACGCGCTCGCGTTGCCCACGAAGGACGACGTGGAAGCTAAAGCAGACATTGTTGATGTATAAAATTAAGTTTTCTTTATTCGAATTTGCGACGTGATTCCAAATGCTCGTTTCGCGTGGTGATGATGACACAGTACGCGCGCGTCTAAGAATGAGGTTAATTTAATTCTCCCTCGGGATAAGCTTTGAGCCGTTTTTTTCCTTTTTTTTTTGGCTGCTCCTCAACAAATACGACAAACACACAAACAAACAAACAAAGAGAGAGTGTGTGTTTCTGCGCTCTGCGCTACGAGTGATATCGTTGTGTATCATCCGTTTCTGCATATTTTTATTCTAAATACTCTAAATACTAAAGCTAAAGCGAGAGCAACCAATCATCTTTGGAGGAAAACGGAAGCGGCGGCACGAGATTTCCTGGATTGAGTGGAAACAAGGAGGTGTAATACTGTTCTCGAATCCCGACCATATCGGTGGTTTCTCGAAACGCGTGCAAGGCGTATAAAGTTTTCAAGTACCGGGATAAGTTGGGATAATCGCATATCCGCTTGCGAGTGCAACGAAAGAGATGGTTATAAACCGCATCGAAACGGATTAGGGTGGTGTAGAAGCAGATATCGCAGAGAGTCAGAGAGTCGTCGCCGAGCAAAAACTTCGACCCCTCTAACTTCTGGTCCAAGACGTCCAACGCCTGGAAGAGTTTATCGACGGCATCGTCTAACGTAGCTTGAGATTGCGCAAAACCAGCTTTATACACGCCATTGTTTACGTTTTCGAACAAGTAAGCGCACATTTCATCGATTTCTTTCCTATTCTCTTTTGGATATAGTTTTTCATCGTTCTCTCCGTTTAAACAATCGAAGAGACGAATGATATCGGCCGATTCGTTGCAGACAATCTCAAAAGCTCCACCATTACTGACACTAATTAATAACGGTGCAGTGGCTCGACCTTCGAATCTTGTTCCAGAAACGTACGAGTACACGTCTCTTAACGTTTCAATCATCGGTTGTTGTTCTTGTTGTCGTTGTCGTTCGCCGGTATCGCCGTCGTCGCGAAAGAAGATTCGCTCGACGGCCTCTTTCGGCACCGTCCACAAACCCGTATTCTTGTTCGGTTCCAGATATATTATTTCCACCTGTTCTTCTTCTTCTTCGTTTCTTCTTTGCTTTGAGCTCTTTTTAATCAGCTCGTTCACTATTAACGTTCGATGCGCCCAAGGGCACGTTTTTCCCGCGAAAAGATACAATTTTTTACCTTCGGAATGAAAACCATCATCGTCGAAATCTTTGACGCGAAACTGCGATTCTGGTCTCGAATACTCCCCGGAGACTTTATCCTTCGGAGCGAGTTGACTCATCATTACGTTCCATCCAAGATTCCACGCGGTTTTTGCGACTCGAACGAGTATTCCGGGCGGTAAAGACGATGATGTTTTCGACGAAGCACTTTTACATTCTGTTTTCTTCTTCAACTGTTTTCCTGCTCTTGCTCTCTTTCTTCTCGACAAAGACGACGAAGGAGAGGAGAAAAGATGAACTCCTCGCTTTTGTGCGGTGAACATGACGATGAATGTTATATGTTACAAATAAATACACAAGAGCTGCTTTTACTATGTTGGTATATTTGCGCGTAAAGCAAACTTTATTATGGAGCTTTTTCTTTCTCACGATGTAAGACTTCCATGTGGATCAAGAGACTGTTAATATCAGCCGGCGTGACGCCTCCGACGCGACTGGCTTGGCCAATCGTCGACGGACGCACTTTTTCGAGCTTTTCTCTCGCTTCTAACCTCATCGGGATGTCCTTGTAATCGATTTCCGATGGAATTTCTTTCCCGTGTTTGCTCAAGTCTCGGTCGATTTGTACTTTTTGTCTTTGGATGAAACCGGCGAATTTGACGCGAATTTCCACGCACTCGGCTTCCCATTTTGTCAGAGGTCTCGGAATCTCGTCGATTCCAGCGTCTCGTTTGTATTCGACAAACTTGTCGTACGTGACGCCTGGTCTTCTCAAAAGCTCTTCCAACGTGAACGACTGCTTCCCGCCCGCGCCGAGATTTTTGGATTGTTCCAACGCAGCGGCGACGAGCGGAGAGGACTCTTTCAATCGAAATTTTTTCAATCTCGCCAACTCGTTTTCAATCGTATCCCTTTTATCTTCGAACATTTTGAAGCGCTCGTCGTCGATTAAGTTACACTCTTTTCCTATGGGTGTTAATCGCGCGTCCGCATTATCGCTTCGTAAGGCTAATCTGTATTCCGATCTGGACGTTAACATTCTGTACGGTTCGCGCAAATCTTTCGTCACTAAATCGTCAATCAATGTCCCGAGATAACTGCCTTCTCTTTCCAAAATTAATGGTTTCGTTCCCAACGCTTTCGCCGCTGCATTTGCACCCGCGACTAAACCTTGCCCGGCGGCTTCTTCGTACCCGGTCGTGCCGTTGATTTGTCCAGAGAAGAACAGGTTGGCGATTTTTTTCGTCTGTAAATCTCTCGTGCATTGATGCGCCGGTAAGTAATCGTACTCCACCGCGTATGCCGGACGCATCATCGTTGCGTTCTCTAATCCTGGTAACGTTCTCAATAATTCCAACTGTAATCGCTCCGGTAACCCAGTGGAAAACCCCTGAACGTAAATTTCAGGCGCTTTCCTACCTTCCGGTTCGAGGAAAATTTGGTGCGACTCCTTCTCCGCAAACTTTACAATTTTATCTTCAATGGAAGGACAATACCTCGGTCCTTTCGAGCTTGCCCACCCGCCGTATGTCGGCGTCTCGTGTAAATTTTGGCGAATAATTTCGTGCGTTTTCAGCGTCGTTCTGGTTAGATAACAGGACATTTGCGGAATGACCAAATGATTCCTCGGATCGAAGGAAAAAAACTTGGCGTCCTCGTCGCCTTTTTGTTCCTCGCACTTGCTGTAATCAATCGTCCTCGCGTCCACTCTCGCCGGCGTCCCGGTTTTCAATCGATCAGTTTCAAATCCCAGATTAATCAAGTGCTCGGTTAATCCAACCGAACTGCCTTCCCCGGCTCGTCCGGCGTCGATCGTTTTCCTCCCGACCCAAATCTTACCGTTCATAAACGTTCCAGTCGTCAACACCACCGCTTTCGAGTGAAACTGCATCCCAAAGTGCGTCTCAACGCCAACGCACTCGTCGTTAGAGTTCACCATCAATTCAGTCACCATCCCTTCCCGAATGAACACTCTCTCGTTGCTCTCCACTTCTTCGCGCATGGCGTTGCTGTATTCCCACTTATCCGTCTGCGCTCGAAGCGCCCACACGGCTGGGCCTCGACTGGAATTCAACACTCGCTTTTGCAAGTACGTCTTATCTGCAATCTTCCCCATGCTCCCACCTAACGCGTCTATCTCGTGCACGACTTGCGATTTCGCCGGTCCGCCTATCGCCGGGTTACACGGTTGCCACGCTATTTTATCGAGCGACAACGTCAACAGAAGCGTTCGCGCGCCAACGCGTGCGCTCGCCAGCGCGGCTTCGCACCCGGCGTGCCCGGCGCCAACGACGATGACGTCGTAGTTCTCCGCGTCCGAAGTATCCACGAAACTACTCGAGGATACGGACGAAGAGGGATACGACGCTTTCAAAGTCGTCGTGATGTTGTTGTTGGTTTTGCGCCGTCGGCTCCCATCAGATAAAAAAAGACGACGACGGAAGCCGCCAGAAGAAGAAGAAGAAGAAGAAGAGGAAGATAACGAGGATGAAAGCAGTCGAGTGGTGTGCTGCTGATGCTTTTGAGTCGTCGACGATGATATTGAGGATGACATCATCATCGTCGCGTAAAGATGATGATGCGTTTGATTGTGGCGCTCAATTTCTGAAGGAAGTCAATTCTTCCTCTTTTGCTGAGAACAAACTATCGCACTGCGTTTAATGGTATAGAAGTATTTTTATCTAGTTACAATGTCTTTTGATGTCTTTTTCGTGTGAGTATAAAGTTACTTCTCTTGCGCCTCGATAGTTTTGCTCGTGAACGCGAAATCGATGTCCTTGCCGTTCTTGAACGCGCTCGTGTCGTACCATTTGTGACCGAATTTGGTGCCGTGCTCCATCGGTTCGCCGTTTCTCTTAAACTTTCTCAAGTTGCTGACTTCACCGTTGACCAAACCTAAGTTGACGGCCATTTGGATCGGGTTTAACGTGCCAGTAACGAACGGCAAGAAGATGGCGGAAACGCCGGAGACGCCGATGAACAAACCGCCGATCCATACCTTGATGGCGCCGGAGTTTTCCGCCGAGAACAAGTCGTAAGCGAACGCCGGAGAGGTCACCGCGAGCGTCGCCAAGGAGGTGGACGCAATCAAGGCTTTCTCCTTGACAGATTCCTATTAAATGAGGAGAAATTCATGCGTGAGTTGAGTGTGCGTGATTCACAGAGAGAGAATATAGGGAAAGAAAGAGGATTTGAAAAGATACGCGCTTCGAGGAGTAAAACTCGTTTTACCAACACGCTCGAAACCGCTTTCTCACACAAATCATTCAGAGGAAAATCAAGGCGAAAAAAGGAGAAGAAAATGATGATCGTACCATGGTTTCCTTAGAGACCCCTAAGGCGTTGACTTGAACCTGTTGCGATGATGATGATGATATCATACATAATAAATGAACAACGGAAAGAAGAGCGATGTAAGGTATTAGTAAAGCGTGACGAGCAAAAGCACGAATACATCTTGATCTACTGGGGAGAAAATTTGCTTTCTTTTCTCTCTCTCTCAGAAGGGAGGAGGACACGACGACGAGCGCGCATATACACACAAAACAAAACAAAACAAAACAAACGCACCGCTGAATGGTGGCATCTTTGAACTCTCTTCGAACTGGTGGTCTTTTGCGTTTTTAATTGGCACGACGAACTGCTGCGCGCGCAGATGGACGACGACTGGACGGCAAACATAGTGTGTGTGTGTGTTGTTCGCGTGTTATCTTTCTTTGGAGGAGCGATTACCAAAACAAAACCAAAACCAAAACAGTCCACCCGAGCCAAAAAGAGAGATTTTTCGATGACGCTCGTCTTTGGTGCTCTTGGAACCGCCAAAAGAACACTGTTTTTGATACGGGGCAGGCNCACCAAAAGAGAGCCAAAAAGTATAATAAGATTCGTCCAAAAACAAANCAACACAAAAACACANCCATCGCGAGAGATACGATGAAAAGAGTTCTATCGATATCCCAGACGACGCCTTCTTCGAGCGAAAGACAACAGAGAAGAATGAGGANGACGAGTTCGACGAGAGCGTCCACGAGTTGTTCTTCTTCGGCGTTAAAAAAGACGACGACAAGGATTAAGGGACAACAACAAAATACATTCTTCGCGGCGTCATCATCATCGAGTGGACGACGACCGCCGGAAAAACACGAACGAAAACACACCGTCGAGACGAGAAGAAGAAGAGATGATGCGAAGAAGAAGGTGGTAGTGCGCGCGATGCCACCACCTTCTTCATCAGGACATCCAGCGGAAACTCTTTTGGATGAATCCAGAGGGTTGTACGAGCAAGGCGAACGGATGCAAGGGTACAAAAAGCTCGAACAAGCGATGAAGCTCGACGAGGACGCTTCTCTTCCGGTGCGAAGAGAGATTCGATATCAGGCGATGTGTTGCGTGGCGGCGTTTGGAGACGTGGAAATGGCCAAACAGTATTTACGAGAGATGGAATTGTTGGGTTTACCGTACGATGTGGCGATTAACGATCCGTCGTTGATGAGGATGGAGTCGTCGGCGTTGATGCGAAACCAGTTGAAGAAGTTCGCGTCGGGAAGCGAGAAGAGTTTCGGGACGGTGCAAAGAGAAGTGTACGAGAGAACGAAGAAGACTTTGCCGGGTGGCCCAGGAGGAGACGCGCCGATTGTGAATAAAGGTTTGATGGAGTTGGAGATTGACGATAACACAGACGCGTCGGTAGGTGGGATCGCGAAGAGAGTCGGCGGGGTTGTATTGGCGAGCATCGGCGGCTTCGCGCTCTTGTTCTTCGCGGGGTTGAAATTGATCCAAGAGAGCGGATATTAGTTTAGTTTTTACTATGTTATTCGAATATTATTAATGCAGTTGTTAGTGGTGTTGTTATTACTTCTCGATGATATTGCACAAACGCGCTCAAAGCTATGATTATTACTTCTATTACAAATCGTGACTGACGTTTCAAGAATTTCTGTTGTTGTTCGTTATTTTACACTCATTAACGTGGCGAAGGTTGACGGTTCGACAACGAGGAGATGCGTTCGTCGCCTTCGTCATCCTCGCTCGCTTCCAAACCTAATGAGGATGCGCTCGCGGGTGGGATATAATCTCGCAAGATGCCATTTCTGGACGGTTGCCTCAACTTTCTCAACGCCTTAGCTTCGATTTGTCGAATACGTTCACGAGTCACCGAGAACACGTTGCCAATCTCTTCCAACGTTTTCACTCTACCGTCGTCTAAGCCGTATCGCAAACGCAACACGTCTCGTTCTCTCGGGTTTAGAGTGTTCAAAACGTTTTCCAAGTCTTCCTTAAGAAGCACTTTACCGGAAGATTCTTCCGGGTGTTCCGTGATGTTATCAACCAACGTGTCTTCAACCGTTCGCTTATCGTCATCCGCGCCAACCGCTTGCGCCAAGGATACTGGAGCCATGGCAGCTTTCTTTATCTGCGTGATTTTCACTTGAGGCATTTCCATCATCGCCGAAATTTCCTCCAACGTAGCTTCTCGTCCGTTCTGGACGATGAACTTTTGTTCGAGTTTGTTCATTCGCGAAATGATTTCAAACAAGTGCACGGGCAAACGAATCGTTCTCGATTGATCCGAGATGGATCTCGTCACGGCTTGGCGGATCCACCAGTGCGCGTACGTAGAAAACTTATAGCCACGCTCGAAATCAAACTTCTCGGCGCCTCTGATTAAACCAACGCATCCTTCTTGAATTAAATCTTGGAAAGACATGTTGCGATTCGCATATCGCTTGGCGATGGAAACGACCAATCGAAGGTTCGCTTGAATCATATGATTCTTCGCGTTCTTCCCTTCCGTTAATCTCATTTCGAGTTCGAATTCGGTTAAACCTAATTCTCTGGCCCACATGCTCTTGGTGACTTTATCTCCATGCGTTTGCGCGATAGGGTCGTTACCTTCGGCGACTTTGGCGACCAACTCTTTATACGTCGTCTCTAAGTTCATCAAGTCTTGAATTTTCCTCGCCAACTGCACTTCTTCGTTCGCATTCAACAGAGATACCGATCCAATTTCTTTTAAATACACTTTCATGGAATCTACTTGTTGCGCACTGTGCTGGTTTGCTTGAAGAATTCCTCTGGGATTCAAAACGCGAGTTCGTCCTTTTTTGAGCGACGGTTTTGTCTTTCGCTTGGCCAGTCTCGCCTCTTGCATCTTGCCGACAATCTTGTCCGAGGCTCGCACCCTTTCCGAGACTTCATCCAACTCAGCCGCTTTTTGATTTTCATTCTTGATCGCTTTCTTCGTCGAAGACGAGTTCCTCTGCGAACGGACGCCTCTGGCAATGCGCATCGCGCGCTCTGTTCGAACATTCGCCGCAGACTTGATAACTCTTCGCGTCTTTGGTAAAACTATCTCCTCTCCTTTTCCTTTCTTCCCTTTTATCGTTTCCTTTGTAATTTTCTTTTCTAACTCCGCTTCAATCGACGCAATTTCAATGCCGAGAGATCCATTCCCTTCGATGATATCGCTGTCCAAAACTTCCTCGTCGTCATCTAAGTCCAGATCTTCGTCGTCGTCCTCGTCGTCGCCCATGAGAAGTAACTCTTCGTCGTCTCTTTTTTTCTTCATCGCCGCCGCGCTCGCCTCCGCTTTGCTTCTCGTCGTCGTGCTCTTTGGCTTCTTTAATCCACGCATCGTTTCTTTCTCCGAAATAGACTCCTTCTCTAAAGTATTTTCCAGCTGATCCAACTCCCTTTGCGTAGGCAACACGTTCATCGCTTCGCTCGCCGCGTGCAACTCGTTCACTCTCGATAAGAGCGCATCGATGTCTAGGTCAGCCACATCTCCGCCAATATCCAAATCCATGCTCGCGCCGGCGCTCTCACCTCTCGGTATGCTGATCGCCCTCCCTAACACCCTCGTCGATGCTCCTTTGTTTTTAAACGCCGCCGTCGACGAGTGCGATATTTTTTTCGTATTCACTTTTCCACTTCCCGAAGAATTGAACGAATTATCCCGAGAACTGCTTCCAGCCGGCAAACGCGAAGAAGAGGACGATTTCGTCGATTTTGAGGACGTTCGGAAATCGTCCGCTGCGTTGGTCACGCGAAGCGTTCGTGATGGTCTCGCTTGCGGTTTAGCGTTGTATGATGTCGATGCTATTTGATTCGACGCTATTCTCGTCCTCGCGTGAGCGCAGCAGAGGTGCGACGCAGAGGCAGACATCTTAATTTTTAGTGCGCCGCTTAAATTATCACCACTCTTTCTCAAATACGTCAACAAGTACGGTTACGCGCGAGTAGTTTTATTTCTCGCTAAATAAACTCTCTGTCTCCTCTCTCTGTCTCTCTCTCTCTCTTCTGAGATCGATTTCAGAAAAAAGGAACGCTCTGTTCTGTAATTCCTAGAGGAAACGAGAGGGTAAAGGTTCGCGCGTCGTCGTCGTCGTGAACGTCGTCGTGAACGTCGTA
>JGI20155J14468_10003105_pt1 | contig 11793 bp, 13 predicted proteins | sample COG_05_FD_14468 | JGI IMG/M metagenome (IMG submission 14468)
AAACAAGCTTCTAAAAGAAGTTTTTCAGTAAAAGGATCGCCAACTTGAACAGTAGGTTTTTTTTCTTCAATTTTTTCATCAAAACTAGCAGATGCCATACTTGCTCCATGAATACCATCTCTACCAGTTTTAGATCCCACATAAATCACAGGTTTATTCAAACCAGCTGCTTTGGAATAAAATATTTTATTTTTCTTTACTAACCCTAATGTCATAGCATTAACTAAAATATTTCCATTATAAGAACTGTCAAAAGATGTTTGACCTGCAATTGTTGGTACACCCATGCAATTACCATAACCACCAATACCATGAACAACACCTCTTAAAAGATTTTTTGTTTTTTTATGCTGAGGTGATCCAAAATGGATTGAATTTAGGTTAGCAATTGGTCTTGCACCCATGGTAAAAACATCTCGCATAATTCCGCCCACTCCTGTGGCTGCACCCTGATAAGGCTCAATAAACGAAGGATGATTATGACTTTCAATTTTAAAAACTATGGCATCACCATCTTCAATATCAATCACACCAGCATTTTCACCAGGTCCTTGAATAACTTTTTTCCCTGAAGTTGGTAATTTTTTTAGATGGAGTCTAGATGATTTGTAAGAACAGTGTTCATTCCACATTGCTGAAAATATTCCAAGTTCAGTTATATTAGGAATTCTTTTAAGTAATTTACAAATCTTTTTATATTCATCAGCCTTAAGGCCATGTTCAGTTGCTACTTTTTCATTCACTAACATTATTTAATATTATTGATTAAATTTTTAAAAAACATAGATCCATCTTCCCCAGATAAACTTTGATCAATCATTCTTTCCGGATGAGGCATCATACCCAAAACATTTTTTTCTTTATTAAATATACCAGCAATATTATTAATAGATCCATTGGGGTTATATTGATCCTCAGTTTGTCCTTTTTCATTACAATAGTAGATTGCTATTTGATTATTATCTTTGATTTGTTTTAGTTGATCTTTAGTACAAAAATAATTTCCCTCATTATGAGCTATATGGAGCTCAAGAACATCTTTATCAAGATTTTTAAAATAAGAATTGTCTTTGTTATCAATTTTTACAAAAACATTTTTGCAAATAAATTCTAAATATTTATTTCTTAATAAAACTCCTGGTAATAATCCTGTTTCTACTAATATTTGGAAGCCGTTACAAATTCCCATTACCATACCCCCAGATTTTGCAAAATTTATAACAGATTGCATTATTTTAGATTTTGAAGCCATGCTTCCACAACGTAAATAGTCACCGTATGAAAAACCCCCAGGTAAAACGACCAAATCACTTTTGGGCAGTTCATTATCATCATGCCATACCATTTTATTTTTAAATCCATATTTATTTAGAGCAACATCAATATCTCTGTCACAATTTGAACCAGGGAAGGTTATTACAGATGATTTCATTAATTATTGTGTCTCAATAATTTTATAATCTTCAATCACAAGATTTGCTAAAAGTTTCTTGCACATATTTTCAACTATCTCTTTAGCTTTTTTAGGATCATTTTGTTTAACATCTATTTCAAAGTATTTTCCTTGTCTCACTTCACTAACATCTTTGAATCCCATTCCATCTAGTGCTTGATAAATTACTTTTCCCTGGGGGTCTAAAACATCTTTTTTCAAAGTAATTATTGCAGAAACTTTCATTTATTTTTTTTCTTTATGGAAGACAATTTAGTAACATTCACAGCTGTTACATTTGATTGTTCATGAAGAATACCTAATCTTTTTGCAACTTCTGTATATGCTGGTATCAAGTCCCCAAGATCTTTACGAAATCTATCTTTATCAAGTTTTTTATCAGTTATTGAATCCCATAATCTACAAGTATCAGGACTTATCTCATCAGCAAGAATAACTTCATTTTTTCCATTAATTTTAATTCTTCCAAATTCTAATTTAAAATCAATTAGTTTTATACCGATACCTCTAAACATCCCAATCATGAAATCATTAATTCTTAAAATCATTTTTTTAACTTTTTCTATTTCTTTTTTATTTGCCCATTCAAAAGCAAAAATATGTTCTTCCGCGATTAGTGGATCGCCAAGAGCATCATCTTTTAAACAATATTCAATTAATGGTTCTTTCAAGACAGTTCCATCTTCAATACCTAATCTTTTGGTAATAGAGCCTGTTGCAACATTTCTAACAATGAATTCGATTGGGATAATTTCGACAAATTTAATTACTTGTTCTCTCATATTTAGTCTTTTTACCAAATGATTTTTAATTCCAATTTGAGATAAATTTGAGAGAATATGTTCTGAAATTCTATTATTTAGAACTCCTTTTCCCTCAATTGTTGTTTTTTTCTGATTATTAAATGCGGTTGCATCGTCTTTAAAATATTGAATAACTAAATTTTTATCTTGAGTAGCATAGATAATTTTTGCTTTTCCTTCATATAGTTTTTTACCTTTTTTCATTATCTAAAAACTCTTCTAAAGATTAAATTTATATTTTTGAAATGTTTTGAATAGCTAAAAATAGATCTTAATTTTGATGGTGAAATCTTACTCATTATATATTTGTCTGATTGAATAACATTAAACAAATCCAAATTTTCAGCAAAACATTTTTTTGCGTAAGTTTGAACCATTTTATATGCTTTTTCTCTGCTTAATCCTGTTTTAGTTAATTCTAACATCAACTCTTGGGAGAAAATTAACCCTTTTGTTAAATTCAAATTTTCTAACATTTTTTTAGGGTAAACAATCATGTTATCTAAAATATTTGTTAACCTCACTAAAGCAAAATCCGTCGTAATATTTGCATCTGGTCCAATATTTCTCTCAACACTTGAATGAGAAATATCTCTTTCATGCCACAGAGCTATATTTTCTAAAGCTGGGATTACAGCGCTTCTAATCATTCTTGCTAGACCTGTTAGATTTTCACTCAAAATTGGATTTTTTTTATGAGGCATAGCAGAAGATCCTTTTTGATTTTTTGAAAAGTACTCTTGTAATTCATAAACCTCAGTTCTTTGTAAGTGTCTAATTTCGATCGCAACTCTTTCTATAGAACCAGCTATAATTCCTAATACTGAAAAATAAAAAGCATGTCGGTCTCTTGGAATAACTTGTGTTGAAATAGGTTCAACTTTTAAACCAAGTTTATTTGCAACATGCTTTTCAACATTAGGATTTATATTTGCAAAAGTTCCAACGGCTCCAGAAATTGCACAAGTAGAAACCTCATTTATTGCATCAAGGAGTCTCTTTCTGTTTCTTTTGAATTCTTCATAAAAGGAAGCTAATTTTAAACCAAAAGTAACTGGCTCTGCATGAATACCATGACTTCTGCCCATACATGGTGTGAATTTATATTTTCTTGCTTGTTTTTTGAGAACTTTAAGAATTTGATCTAAATCCTTAAGTATTATTTTACCTGATTGAACTAATTGAATATTAAAACTTGTATCAAGAACATCTGATGAAGTCATTCCTTGATGTAGGTATCTAGCTTTTATTCCAGCTTTTTCTGTGACAGAAGTTAAAAAAGCAATAACATCATGTTTAACTTGACTTTCAATTTGATGAATTCTTTTAACATTAATTTTAGCTTTTTTTCTAACAACAGAAGAAACACCCTTTGGTATTTGTCCAAGTTTCTCCATTGCTTGTGCAGCTGCTATTTCAACATCTAGCCAAATTTTGTATTTATTTTCTTCTGACCAAATATCAGTAAGTTCTTTTCGAGAATATCTTTTTATCATTAATTATAAGTATGGGGGCTTTGAATAACCTTTAACAGATTCTGTAAAGATTTCATAACCATTTTCTGTAATTCCTAGTGTATGTTCAAATTGTGCTGATAAAGATTTATCTTTTGTTACTGCAGTCCAACCATCATTAAGCATTTTTACACCAAATTTTCCTGAATTAATCATTGGCTCAATTGTAAAAGTCATACCAGGTTTTAATTCCATGCCAGTATTTTTCCTTCCATAATGAAGTACATTAGGTGGCTCATGAAATGTTGTACTTATGCCATGACCACAAAAGTCTCTTACAACAGAAAAACCTTTTTCTTCGACAAAAGATTGAATCTCATTCCCAATATCTCCAAGTTTAATTCCTGGTTTTAAAATTTTAATAGCCTTCATCATGGACTCGTATGTTGCATCTATTAAATTATTTAGTTTTACAGAAGTTTTTCCAATACAAAACATTCTACTAGTATCTCCATAATGTTCATTTACAATTGCTGTAACATCAACATTAACTGCATCTCCTTCTTCTAAAATTCTGTCATCAGAAGGTATGCCATGACAAACAACATGATTTAATGATGTACATAAAGATTTTTTAAAACCACGATAAAATTGAGGGGCAGAGTATCCACCATTATCTCTAATAAACTCGTATCCGAGTTTATCTATTTTTGATGTAGAAATACCTTCTTTAATATTTTCTGTTAACATATCTAAAGTTTTTGCCGCGAGCTTTCCTGCAATTCTCATTTTTTCAAATTTTTCTGAATAATTATTCATTTATAATTTTAAGTTTTTTATCTACAATAATTTCATTTGAATTAATTTTGCATCTGTATGCTATAAAATTAACACCTGCTTTTTTTGCTTTTAGATAATTATTATAATATTCATTGTCTATATCTTTAGCAATTTTAAAATTTTCCATATTTTGTATTTGCACAAGGTAAAGTAAATAGCACTTATATCCCTCATTTATGGCATCAATAAGTGTAAGTAAATGTTTTGAGCCTCTTGTAGTAACTGCATCGGGAAATTCAGCAGTTTTTTTATATCTAAAAAGAGTAACATTTTTAACTTCTACAAAAATTTTTTGTCCTTTTTTTTCAATTAAAAAATCAAACCTTGTTTCATCATTATAATAAACTTCAGGTTTTATTTTGTTATTACCTTTTAATTCTTTAATAAGATTATTATTCAAAGCATGATTAACAATTTTGTTAGCCATATGAGTGTTTACACCAACAAGTTTATTTTTTGATTTTATAATCTCAAGACCATATTTTAATTTTCTTTTTGGATTATCGTTTTTAGACAAATAAACCTCATTATCTGAGTCTAATAAACCTAGCATTGACCCAGTATTTGGACAATGAGCAGTAACAATTTTTTTATCTAGTTTAACATCTGTAAAAAAACGTTTATATCTTTTGATTAGTTTGCCTTTTATCAATTTTTCTGTAAATTTCATTATCAACCTAATAATATTAAATAAAATATAATGAAATTTTCTATTTTAATTTCAAGTTTTAATAAAGCAAAATATCTAAATAAATGCATAAACTCCTGTATCAATCAAAGAGAAAAAGATTATGAAATAATCCTTTTTGATAATTACTCAACTGACAATACGTCTAAAATTCTTAAAAAATTTAAGCATAAAGTAAAATTCTTCAAAAAAAGAAGAATTAGTAAATCACCTGCTTTAAATCAATTAGATTTAATTAAACACGCATTTAGTAAATCAAAAGGGGATCTTATTTGTTTATTGGATGCAGATGATTATTTTAATGATAAAAAATTACTAATCTTAAAAAAAATATTTTCAGAAAAAAAAAAATTAAACACAGTTTTTGATTTACCTATTAAAATTTATACCTCACATAGAAAAAAGTTTGTAGATAAAAAAAAATTACAAAAAAATATTTGGCCTTCTATTATTCCTACCAGTAGTATTACTTGTAGAAGAATATTTTTTAAAAAATTTTTACAACAAAACTTCATAACAAAATTTAATAATTTAGAGATTGATTTTAGATTAAACGTTTATTCAAGAAATTTAGATAAAAAGTTTTTAATTTGTAAAAAAGATTTAACATTTTATCGTCAAGTAAACGATGGTATAATGTCAAATATTAAAAAATTTTCTAAAAAATGGTGGGAAAAAAGACTTGAAGCTCATAACTTTATGAAAAAATTATTTTTAAAATATAATATTAAATATGATAATAAATTTGATTTCTTAGCGTCTAAGATATTAAGTAAATGAAATATTAATTATGGAAAAACAAAATATTAAAGCCTCAATAATTATTATTGGTAATGAAATACTTTCCGGTAGAACCCAAGATACAAATACTAGTACACTAGCAATATGGCTTAATTCAATTGGTGTTAAAGTTTCAGAAGTAAGAGTTATACCTGATATTGAAAAAACGATTGTTGAAACAATTAATCTTTTAAGAAAAAAAAATGATTATATTTTTACCACTGGAGGCATAGGACCAACTCATGATGATATTACAGCAAAATCGGTATCAGTTGCATTTGATTTAAAATATAAAATTCACGATGAAGCATTTAAAATTTTAGAAGCATATTATAAAACTGGTGAGTTTAACGAGGGTAGACAAAAGATGGTTTGGATGCCAGAAAACGCCAATCTAATTTTAAACCCGACTAGTGGAGCTCCTGGATTTAGTGTTGAAAATGTTTTTTGTTTACCTGGTGTACCTTCAATTTTAAAATCAATGTTAGGCGGATTAAAAAATAAAATTGTTGGAGGTGAACCAATATTAAGTCAAACTATAAGTCTAAGAACTGTTGAAAGTGAGATAGCAAGTTCATTGACGAAAGTTCAAGAAAATAATTTAGATGTAGAAATAGGAAGTTATCCTTTTTTTCAAGCTGGTAAACTTGGAGTTTCAATCGTTATACGATCAGAACATCAATCAAAAATTGATAACTGTAGATTAGAAATTTTAAAATTTATTCAAGAAAAAAAAATTGAAGTAGTAGATAGATAAATGCTTTATTTTGCATATGGAAGTAATCTTCATCATTTTCAAATGAAAAGAAGATGCAAGGATAGTAAATTTTTAAAAAAAATAAATCTTAAAAATTTTAGATTATCCTTTAGAAGTAAGTATAGAGCAGCTGATATAGAGCCAAAAAAAAACTCACTAGTACCAGGTGGTTTGTTTGAAATTTCAAAAAGTGATGAAAAAAAATTAGATGTTTATGAAGATTATCCATATTTGTACAAAAAATACTATTTTTTATATTATGGTAAAAAAGTAATGACTTATACAATGGTTAAAAAAACGAAATTTTGTTTTCCAACCGAAAGGTACCTCAATGTAGTAAAAAGAGGTTACAAAGATTGTAATTTGGATAAGATTTATTTACAGAAAGCATTAAATGAAAAAAGATGATTTTTTTAAAACCTAATAATTTTTTACAATTTTTTTTTCAGCTTATAACTAACTTATTTTTACGCCTTATTATCAGTTTTAAAAAAAAACTTAAAATTAATAATAAAAATAATTATTTTTTAAATGGAGATTTTTTTGAGTCATTGTCTTATTTTAAAAAAAAAGAGAGTAGTAAAATTATTTATTCAACAATAAACGAGTTTCCAAATAAAAAAAATTTTGAAAAATATAAAAAAAAAATATGGATATTTCATAATTCTGATGAAATATTTGATATTAAAATAAAAAAAAAATTAGATTTTTTTCAACCTAAAAAGTGTTTTTCACAAAATCTAACCATTCAACAAAAAAATTATTTTTATTTGCCCATAGGTTTAGAAAATAACAAATTTCATAATCATGGAAATACTGAAGATTTTAAAAAATTGAGAAAAATGAGATTTAATAAGATTTCAAGAATTCTTTACGGCTTTAATATTACAAATCCTCAAAGAATTAAGATTAAAAAAAATATCTCAAAGTTGAAAATTTGTGATGAAACAAAAGGGTGGAATTCTTATTTTTATAGAAGAATTTTATCTAATTATATGTTTGTGATTTGCCCTGAGGGTAATGGTATCGATACACATCGATTATGGGAAGCTTTATATCTTAAAACTATTCCTATAATTAAAAAAAACAAAATATCACCGTTTTTACAAAAAGCTAACTTACCAATTTTAATCCTTAACGATTGGTCTGATTTAACTAAATTTAATGAGTCAAAACTTAAGAGTTTTTATGCTAAAAAGAAGAGATTTTTTAACAATAATTTTTTAAATCAAAAGTATTGGATAAATATTTTCAGAAAATTATAAAGATAAATCTATTAAATTTAATTATTTAATAAAATTTGAAGATAGTTTTTTAAAATACAAACTTATAAAAAATAAATAAAAACCAGAGGATGTAAAAACAACTCTATCAATAGTCGTTTTAAGAGAATATATAATTTCTTGATTTCTTAAAATATAGGCTGCAAAAATAAAACAAATATTTAATATAAAAAAAATAAAAATATTTTTATAATATTCATTAGATAATAATTCTTTTCTAACCATTAATAAAATTATAAATAAAACAAAATAGATAATATTATTTATACTGTGATAAACAAAATAGATTAAAATATTGTAAATCTGGTCGATTAAAATTTTAAAATCAAAATTAGCTAAAATTGATAGTGAATAAGGTTGATTATTGGGTGTAATTTCAAAAAGTTTATAGATGAATATTTTAAATAAAAATATAAATANGCAAAATAAATTAAATTTAATTCTATGAGAAGAATTTATTTTTTTTATAAAATTTATACAAGTTATTACAATTAAAAAATAAACTATTCCTTCAGCTTTTGTCCATAAAATTAAGTTTAAAGATAGAGAGATTATTAATAAATCAGAAAGTTTTTTTTCTAAAATATAATCATAAATAATTATTGAAATTAAAACTAAATTAGAAAAAATTAAAATTTCCTGTAATCCAGAAAAATAAGTATATCTATAAGTAATAATTGTTAAAATCACAAAAAAAACTAACTTATGGTTTTCATTTTTAGTTAATCTTTTAGATATTAAAAATAATCCAAAAATGTATAAAAAAAGATAAAAAAGTCTTCCATAGTATTCATAGTTATTAATTGTTAAATTGCTAAAGAAAGCCCACAAATAAGAACCTAAATGAGGATGGGGATGAAAACTTTTAAACATTTGTTCGGTCAATTCTTTAAAAGTATTACCTTGTGAATAATATAATGATTCAATTAAATAAAACCATTTTGCATCCCATCCAAGGTTGAGTTCATTCGCAATATCAATTGAAAGGATAAAAAAAATAATAAAATATATCAAAAATAAAAAAATATTATTTTTAAATTTTATTTTTTTATAATCTTGAAAATAGTTCTTGAAAAAAAATATTAATAAAAAAGAAATTATATAAATATAATATTGAGAAATTTTTAAAGGAATAATTGAAAATACAAGAAGAATGTTTATATTAAAAATCAAATTTGAGATAATTATTGAATTTTGATTTACATCATAACCAAAAATATTTTTTCTATAAAAGCTAAATGGGGAAAGCAAAAATAGACAAAAAATTACAAATAGTAAAATTATATCAAATATTTCAATCATTCTTTATTAAGTAGCAGTTTTTGTAATTATCTAAAATTTTTAATTTATCTAATTGGTATTTATTTTGAAAAATCAATTTCAAATTTTCATTTAAATAAATACCTTTATTTGAAATAATTTTTAAAAAAATATTTTTTTTACCAATATTTAATTTATTATTAATATTATCTAAATTAAATTGATTTTCAGAAGATAATTTTGCAATTTCAAGAGTGTAAAATTTTTTTAAATTATCCAAACTACCATAATTATAGAACTCAATCTTTAATTTATTTATAGTTTTGTCGTCTAATGATAATTCTATTTTTTCTTTTGAAACTCTCCCTAAAGTATAAGTTTTTTTTTTTAATTCAAAAAAAGTATTGTTAATAAGAGGTAACTCAATATTTATTTTTTTTCCTGGATAGTTAATCAAAATTTCAAAATTACTCTCTAAATTACTATAGTTAGTGTCATAAATTGACCAAAGAGAAGATGGGGAGTGGATATAATTAATTATTTTTGGATTAGATTTAAAAGCATATTTTTTTTTTAGATATTTTAAATAACCAATACTTTCACCTCCACAATATCCGTAGTTGGCAACTACTCTTGAATGTTCATCAAATTTTATAACTCTGTAAAAATCTTTAATAAAATTGGTTTTATTTAATAGAAAAAATAAACAAATTACTAAAAGCAAAATATTTATTTTTGTAATTTTAAGATTTTTAATCATCAAGCACTTTTCAATTGTTTTTCTAATTCATCAGCTAGTCTTAAACTTAATTTTACAATTGTATATGTTGGATTTGCATATCCACCTGTTGTAAAAACTGAACTACCTGTAATAAATAAGTTTTTTGAATTATGTAATTTCAAATTTGTATTTACAACTGAATTTTTACTACTTTCGCCAATTCTAGTTCCACCCATATGATGGTAAGTCCCCAAGCTTTCATAATCATCTAAGTTTTCGATTTCTTCTTTAATAGCTATACGTCCCAAATTTTCCTCAACAAATAAATTACCCATTTGTTCCAAAATTTTTTTTGCAGTGATAAGAGTTTTTTTAGATTTATTATAATAAAGATTAGTAATTGGTACTCCATTCATATCTATTTCAGAATTATCTAGTACTATCTTATTTTTTTCTAATGCTTCCTCCTCAAGATTCATAAATATATTCCCACATTTCAAATCTTTGTTAAAAAGCATTTTTGCAATTTTTTTTCCGTAATTTGGAGATACACATAAAAAATCTTTAATAATTTCTTTATACATTTTATTATCTTCATCTGCATTAAGATAAACAGCTCCACTTAGAATTTTTTGATCTTTAACCAATTCATTACTAGTTGCTAAATGGATTGGTCCATCATAAACAATAAAATTTTTTCCTAAAAGATTTTTCATCTTTTCTTTTTTTAAAAAACCTACTCCTCCTAGAAACCATGGATGTGACATCCAATATTTACCAATTGGCAAATCTTTATTGATCAAATTTTTATTTTTTTCTCTAGACCAGAGTAAAATTCTAGAATTTTCAACACCACCGCAGGCCATTACAAAAAATTTTGAGTCTATTAAGAATTCTTTTTTTTTTGAAAAAATTTTAGCTTGCTTGAAGTATCCATCTTCTCCTAAAAAATTTGTTACTTGGGTGTTTAAACATAGATCAATTAATTTAGATTTTTGTAAATGCTTTTCATATTTTTCTGCAAATTTAACATTAGAATATTGAAATTTAATTTGGTTAAAATACTTATTGAGTTTTGCATTTTTAAAATCTAAATTAATATTTAGAATGTCACAGGCCTGAGTGGAATATTTATCTATCACTTTTGAATTCAAATTCCATTTTTGTAAGTTCCAGTCTTCTATCGGTCTACACCAACCACCCCAAAGATCACTAGTACCCCCAAATTGTCTTAATCGATTGTACCTTAAGTCTGTTAATCCATTTCCAAATATTTTAGATTTATAACTTTCTTGTGAGTCTTCGCTATATGATTTTTTACCAGCTTCTATTATAAGTGATTTAATTTTTTTTTCCTCTAATCTTAAAGCTAAAGAAATACCAGCTGGACCGCTTCCAAAAATTACTACCTGATGTTTATGTTTAGGAACATTTTCAAAATTATCAAAAATCATTTATCATTTATATCTAAATACCATGTGTATTTATGAGATTTTTTTTTGAGAGTTGAGCTTGTTTTTTTTGATACATTTTTTTCTAAAAAGCTAAGGCTGAAAAAATTTGTTAGTAAAAAACCCAGTGTAATATTCTTTAAAAATAATCTTCTTAACTTGATCATAATGGTGTCATATTAGAATTTATTAATAATTAATAGTTAAAATACATATAAAATTACACAAGTTCAAATCGACATTTATATTAATTGAAAAAAATTTTACTTATTAGTCTTGTTGAATTATAAATATTAGCATAAA
>JGI20155J14468_10003110_pt1 | contig 11779 bp, 12 predicted proteins | sample COG_05_FD_14468 | JGI IMG/M metagenome (IMG submission 14468)
CAGAAAAGAAATATCTGATCTTTTGACCACTCCCTTGAATTAATACTGACTTGTCTTCAAACTGTAAAGTTGGTTGGTCAATTAANCTTAAGACTGATAAGAATTCGTTTAAGTCATAGACTCCAAACTCTTGTGGAAAGTCTTCTACAATNGTTGCTGATGCAAGAATTGTTTTAGACTCTGATATNGTCTTTAATTTTTGACCTGGTTNAAATACCAAGTTAGGATTAATTGTTGCGAAGTTTTTTAACACATTCACGGTGTCATTTGATAGATTCATTATTTTCTCCATAATAATATATTATACCANANTTTACATCNNNTTGTAAACNATTATTTTTNATTTTTNTCATGACAAGCTAAAGCNATAATAGTNTANTGCAANATCTTTAAAAGATCNGCTCTATTATGNCCTTCTTTCTTACCATANCTTTGNGCGTACTTAAGTACNTTNCCCAAAGCAAATCCCATACCATGACCACAATCAATAATGAATTCAGTTGATTGAAACTGATTCTTTGAATAGTGACCNCCNTAAGTTTTNTCNATATAAGCTTGAAGCTCTGCTATGAGAGCTCCTTCNTTAAACTTATAGTCAATTTGNTTAGATTTCTTNNTAAACATCTTCATCTCCTTCGTAAGGATTAGTTTCTCCTGCTACAATCTCATCAGCGTCTACTTTGCTGTAAAGATCAAGGAAAGCTTCCTTTGTATCATTATCAAATCTTGAAATACAAAGATCAATTGCTTTGTCTCTTTTCTCAAAGATTGAAAACGTTTGAACAATGTGGCAAAGCCTTCTTGTTGAAATAACTTCATCAACGCCATCGTCATAAAATGTTTTGCGTATAATGTCAGCCCATGTTACGAGCTTATCTGCAAAGTCGCTGTCTACACAGTCAAATTTCTCCATGTGTTTTAATACAATCTTTTTCTCGATGTTTAACGATGGGAATTGCTGATCTACTGAGATAGTAAATCTTTCTAGGAAAGCATCATCAATGATCGAAGCAGCTGTAAATCTGCCATCATCAGAACCTTTACCTTTTGTATTTGCTGTTGCAATAACATTGAATCCTTCTGCAGGATATACAATATCTCCAGTCTTTTTGACTAGGACTGGTTTGCCTTCAAGGATTCCTTGTAAGCACATGATTTTATTTGTTGCTCTATCGATCTCATCGAGGAGTAACACCGCGCCATTTTCCATAGCTTTTAAAACTGGACCCTTAGAGAAAACTGTTTCTCCATTGATAAGTCTAAATCCACCAAGTAAATCATCCTCATCTGTTTCAGGATTGATTTGAACTCTTATAAACTCTTTGCCGACTTTAGCACATGCTTGTTCGACCATAAATGTTTTACCATTACCAGAAAGACCAGCGATGTAAGTTGGATAGAACATATCTGATTTGACGATTTTTACAATGTCATGATAAGCTCCCCAAGCAATAAATGTATCATCAATTTGAGCGAAGTTTTTTTCTTCGTTAACGATTGATTGCATTTGAGCTGCTTGAGCGGGAATACTATTAACAACTGATGTGTTTACCATAGTTTCTCTTAATGGCTCAATCAAACCAGCAAGATCGTAAGTACCAATCTTGACTCTATTGTCTTTTTGCATAAGTGGATCCCAGTCTTTTCCTGAGTATCCAAACGATTCGCCAACCTCGACGATCGCATTTTTTCTAAACTGAGTTTGATCAGGATATCTGATCGCAAGCTCTTTTAGAATTATTTCAGTTGATTTTTTCAAGTTATTCATAATATAGTTTTCTCCTTATCTTTATTATTTGTATATTATACCATAGTTCGGCGCATTTGTAAACGATTATTTTCACTTTTTTTGAAAATAATTGACAGAAAAGTGTTGATCTTATTCTGCAACTGCTTTACCAAAGTTAGTTAGCAATGTTTTGTTAAGCTTTTTAGACTTACTGAACTTTTTAAATGCTGTAGTCAATTGACCTTTTGAAGCATCTTCTGCTGTAACAAATTCTTCTGCATCTGTTTCTAGTCTTTTAGATTTTAAAACATAGAATTCGTTATAGCCAAGTGTATCTGTAAAAGTTACACATTTCTTTTTGTTGTATTCTTTTTGATACTTTCTCATATTGCTGCTATCGTAATATGTCTCTTCATCACAATCTTCAATTTTGTATTTAAAGTTATGAGCACCGTCTGCTAAGAAAAAGCCGATTGTAGTACAACCGAATTTCTTTTGAAGATTCTCAAGTAGACTTTGAGTTCCTCCTTTTCGAGTATCTTCTAGTTTTACATGCTCACCCATAATATTAACGAGTGCGCCTTTATAAGTTTCTGTAAGAGTGTAATCTCTTTTACTATTTTTGACTATGCTGATTCCATTTGTATCTCCATCAGAGATTACTACAAAATTCATATTGTCGATGTTGTTATTTCTTTTAAACTTATCGACCATTCTATGAGCAGCAATCAATGATTGGTTAAGAGGTGTTGAACCATACTCTTCTTCTGGAGCCAATACATATCTTTCATAAAAGCCCCACTCACGTTTTGCGAGTACTTTTCTTAAATAGATATGGAACAACGCTTCTTCATAATCTCCCTTTTTAAGAGTTGAAGCAATTACTTGTGGCAGCGATAAACCACCGTGATGTACTTCAGATTCTATTTGATCAATTGAGTAATTTGCTCCTTCGTCTTCTAGATGTAACCATTGGCTTAATTGTGGATTACTATTTGTAAATCCATAAACATCAAATGGTATATTAATAGTTTTGCAAAAAACAACTAAGTGTAAAAGTTGATCCATTACATTCGTCATACATTCTGTCATAGAACCTGAGTAATCAATTAACATCATCATTCCATGATTTTTAGAATCCGCAAGTTTTGTAACTCTTGCAAATATATCATCATTTGTTTTATATGACCATAATCTATTTACGTCGACAGAACCAGTTTTAGCTGTTTGAGCTCTTGTATATCTGAAAGCTGCTTTTCTCATTTCAAACTCTTTCACTGCAAAGTTAACGCTTTGTTTTACAGTCTTAAGATATTGTTTAAACTCTTCTTTATGCTCTGCAATTGTAATCATGCTATCAGAATATGTTGCAGCTGATTCGTCATATTTGTTCAATTTAATTTGTCTTGATTTTTTAAGTTGAGCATATGGTGTTATAATAGCATCTCTTACTGGTTTACTAAATTCGTTACCAATAAGAGTTTGTGATCCACCTTCATTAATATCTAAGAGTGTATGTTCTTTTCTTCTAAATGCTTCATCTGTTTGAGAAACATCTTCTTCAGCTGGTTTTTGGTCTTCAACATTTCCTTGATTATCTCCATCGTCATCGGCTTTGAAGGATCTCCTTTTGCTGAATCGTTTCCTTCTTCATCAGTTTCATTAGTAGAATCTTGTTGTTCATTTCCAGTATCTTTTGTTTGTTCATTTTGAGTCTCCATATCATCATGGCCCTGTGGTCCCATATCATCTTCTTCCTGTTGACCTTCTGTTTCTTGTTCTTGAGATCCCATAGGAGGAGGTGTCATAAGCTCTTCTTGATTTTCTTTTGTATAAGCAAGAATGTCTCTTACTAAATCAAGCACTTCATCAAATGTTTCTGTCTTCATCGATCTATTATAATAAACCATTTCCTCATCATTCATTGGTACTTCAAGATGAGCTCCAACTTTAGCCTTTAAGTTAATTTTATCGATAAGTTTAACTTGATCCCAATCGAGGTCTTCATCAACTCCAAAAAAGTTATCATCAAATAGTTTTTTATAGCCTCTTGCCATTGGAGCAACAAGACCAACATAAGCATCTTTAATATGTCTTTCAATTCTTGCGTCTTCAATAACATTGATATAAGTACGAGGACATCCTTCTAGTTTCTCAGGACTATCATGCCAACCTTCATATGGTGTAAATAAAGCATGTCCAACTTCGTGACCTATAAAAAGATCAGCAACATCTTTACCCATGTCTTTCCAGAGTGGAATACCGAGAATTCTATTTTTAATATCGAACCATGCAGTTTTATAGTTGCCGTATTGTACTGTAATGTTTTCTTTAGCTAAAAGCTTAGCAAGAGTGCTTTTGTGTTTAATCATTGATTTTCCTTATCTTTTTGATTTTATACGTATATTATACCATAGTTCAGCATATATGTAAACGACTTTTGGTGAAATAATTGAAAATAATTAGCAGAAAAGTGTTGATCTTAAAAATGGTGCTGGTAGTCGGGTTCGAACTGACGACCTATTGATTACAAATCAATTGCTCTACCAACTGAGCTATACCAGCATTATCTGATCTTTGAGAAATTTCTTTCTTTAAAGAATTCTATCTTACTTCTAAATTTGTTTTCAAGTACATCTCCTTTATGAGATATAATAAACACATTACTTCCATCATCGAGAGTATCAAGAATCTTTGTAAGATTGTCTACACCATCAATATCTAAACTTGAATCAAATGTTTCATCAAGTATAAGTAGATTTGACGCTGCGCTATTTTTCATTTTAGCAATTTGTCTCCATGTAAAGAGAAGAGATAAATCAATTCTTTGTTTCTCTCCTTCTGAGAATGAAGCATAATTAAACGAATCACGATGTCTTGATCTTATAGTCTCATTAAAGTTTTCATCTAAATGAAACGATACAAAGAAATCTAAAACCTGTAAGTAACTATTAATTAATCTATTCATGATAGGAAGATATTGCTTAATGACTTTTGTTTTAATACCAGTGTCTTTAAGCATTTCACCTATGACTTCATTGTAGGTTCTTTCTTCTACATACTCAAGTTTCTTTTCAGTAGATTTGTCTTTACTTCTTCTCATGTCTGAAAGTTCTTTCTTTGCTTTTGATGCGTCTCCAGTTTGACCTTGTAGACTATCAATTTCTTTTTGAACCTTATTGACTTCTTTTTGAAGAAGAGCAATCGCATCATTATTACTATTTATCTTTTGTTGTTTTTGACGAAGCTTATTAAGACTATTAGAAACTTCTTGTTGTTCTACTTTCATTTCAGCAATATTCTTTGCAAGATCATCTTTGGCTGTTTGAATTTCTTTTGCTTTTGCTTTAACTGAAGTAATTTTTTCTACTTTCTTTTCTTCTTCGATTGCCTGATCACATGTTGGACATTGATCATTATCTTCATAGAATCTAGATTCATCAACTAAACCTTTAATCTTATCGTTGAATTGCATATCATAAGAATCAAGTTGAGACATTTTCTTAATAAGTTGTCCACTATGCTTTTCTTCTTCTGTGATAGAGGCTGATAGATTCTTACCAAGAGTTTTGCTTTCATCAAAGAGTTTATTAATTTCTTCTTTATGAGCATCGATGCTCTCTCTTTTCTTTTCTATTTGATCGTCATTTAACTCTTGCAAGTCTTTGATATACTTACTTTGAGCATCCATTTTAGTTTTAAGAATATCGATTTGATGATTAACATCAGTTAATTCATCTTTGATTTTAGAGTTTCTTTCTTTTAACAGAGTATTCATCTTAGAAAAGATGTTGATATCTAATAAGTCTTCAATGATATTCCTTCTTGACCAAACTGGCAATTGCATGAATGGTATAAAAGAAGATGAACCAAGTACAACTACCTGGTGAAATGACTTATGGTTAAGCTTAAGAATATTTTGCTCTAAGAACTTTTGATAATCTCTGGCATTAGATGCTTGATTAATCAAATTACCATTTTGATAGATTTCAAACTTACCTGGTTTAATACCACGTACAATCTTAAACTCATGACTTCCTATAGTCATTTCGACTGTAACAAGTGTACCTTTTTTATTAATACTATTGATCATTTGATCTTTCTTAATATCTCTATGGGGTTTGCCAAAGAGAGCAAATGAAAGAGCATCTAGCAAAGTTGATTTACCTGCTCCATTTTGACCAACAATTAATGTTGATGGTGTCTTATCTAATAAGATTTTTATTGGATCGCTTCCAGTGGAGAGAAAATTCTTCCACTCACATGATTTAAAATGTATCATACTACCTCGAGATTCTGTGCCTCTGTATATAGCTTACGTAGTTCTACCTTAAGATGTTCTTTATCTAAGTCAGTATCTACAGCTTCAACATATGAATCCAAAAGTTCGTTTGTATCTTCAAGGGATATTTTCTCGTCTTCTACGCTTTCTCCCAGATACTCTTCGAAACTTTCAGCTATTTTTAGCTCATATGTTTCTATGTTCTGTAATCTGTCTATGAATTTGTCAAACATATACAAATCATTTTTATTTATAACAATCAGCTTGATAAACTTTTTCTCAAACTGCGATATGTCTACTTTATCATAATCTGTTTTAGTATCATCATATATAACTTTCTTAAACATTGTAATTGGATTTCTTACTGGTGTAATCTCTCTTGTTTCAGTATCAAGTACATGAAAGAATTTTGGATCATCAACATCTGCCCAAGTAAATTCCATTTGAGAACCAAGATACGTAACATTCCCTTGAGAACTTTTTGTATGGAAATGACCACTAAGAACCATTTCAAATCTTGAAAAAACATCAGCACTCATGCCATGTGGATTAGGCATCCCTGCCATCATGTCAAATCCTTTTAATTCCAAATGAGCTCCAAGAATAGGTGCACCACATTTTTGAGCAAACTCTGTATACTCTTTATAGTTTGCATTGTTAATCCAAGGTATGACTGCCACTCCAAGTCCATCATAATCAATGACAGTTGGTTTCATAATAATATTGACATTTGATGTAAAGTAACCAAGCAGTTCTTTTAGAGAACAGAGTTCATTTGTATTTTTAAAGTATACATCATGATTGCCTGGAATAATATCCATTGTCATACCAAACTCTTTTAATGGTTCTAAGAAGTGTTTGCGATTAGCATTTAAAGCTTTGAAATTAACAAACTTACGATGCTCGTAATAGTCTCCGAGATGGAGTACGTTTTTGATACCATTCTCTTGGCAATATGGAAAGAAGATTTCGCTATAGAAACGATCTTGATATTGTAAGAAGATATCACTACTATTTCTGACACCACAATGAGTGTCATTAAGAATTGCTACTTTCATCCTTTTGCAAGTCTCATCATTCTTTTTTGAGCTTTCATAATACGCTTTCCAGCATTCTTAATCTTCTCCATTTTAATAGCTACAATCCCTCTTTGTATCTTACGCTTTTCTTCGCGTTGAGTTCTTTTCTTCATAAGACGAATATGTCTTAGATTTTGTTTTGTACTTACCTTTTTCATTACATAAACAGCTCGAGCTTTTCTTTCTCTCGCTTTTTCTCCTCTTTTGCAAATTGTTTAATAGCTTCGTCTTTTGTACGTATCTGACCGATTCTTTGTCTTAACGTATCTACATAAGCCATTGTTTGTTCAGCGCCTTCGTTATCCATACCCATAGCAACAAAGTCTTCAATACCCATCTTCTCAATGAACTTAAATTTGATTTCTTGTTGTTTCTTTTCTTTAGTTATTCTACGAATAAATGCAAAATAACAAATTTGAGTAAAGTACGAGAATGCATTAGGTTTTCCAGTTCTTGTAGCAGTTTCAATATTATAATTATTGATTGCTCTTAAACAGTTTTCAACGGCATCCATAACCATTTCTTCTCTATAAGTATACCTCACGAAGTTCGGTCTGTGAGACAGTCCTTCAGAGATTTTCATAAAGCAAGATGCAATATAATCTGTAACAGTTGGTACTGCATTTCCTTTTTTCTTAGCATCATGAGCGCTAATAGCATATTCCATGACTGCTTCAGAGAATTCTCTATTATTTACGTAATGGGGTTTATCTTTTGGTTTGACTTTTGTGGTCATATTGTTTTCTCCATAATATACTATTATATCATATTTTCTGCTAAATGTAAACGATTAATTTATTTTAATTATTTTCACAAAAGTCGTTTACATTTGCTTGTTTTTATGGTATAATATATTAACACCCGGAGCGGTAGAGGTATACTAATTTAATGTAATGTTCTCTTTGTCTCAGGTATCAAATCATCAGCCGAACTGCCAAACGAGTCTTCGTACTCTTTTAAGAGTTCTTCATCAGTTCGAGTATCAGGTGGCGTGATAGGTTTATCCATCTTAAGAGCAAACTGTACATATGTATCTTTTATAGACTCTGCTATTGGTACATGCTGTATTATGCTACTCTTAAGTACTTTAAATTGTTTACTTTCAGAAAATGGGAACCATGCTGAGAATTGAACACCTCCAAGAAGACTTGGATGAATTCTTACTGGTCTTTCAATAATATAATTATTGTCGTTCTTTATTGCAAGAAGACCAATAATCTCTTCACCGTTCATGAGTTTAAAATGTCTAATATTTAATGATTCCATATTATTATTTATATGTTTATATCGTGCATCTTATAATTAAATCTCTCTTTTGAATAGATCTTAATTCTTTCAGCAGCATGCTGTAATGTATAGTTCTTTTGATTCTTCCAATGTAGATCATCTGCAATATCATATATCTTTGTATCTGTTCCATCTTCACTCTTCCTCAACCCTCTCCCGATCGATTGAAGTACTCTAATTTGACTTTTACTTGGTGAAGCAAAGATGATATTATGTAGATTCCTAATGTTAATACCAGTAGAAAAAGTCCCAATACTTGCAACGATAATTGCGTCCTTCTCTTTCTCGGTAATCTCACGGACTGATTCTCTTGTGTCAACATCTGTTTCTCCTGATACATAAAATAGCTTTCGCTCTTTTGGTATTTTAGTTTGTAATAATGAGTGTAATGGTTTACCATGCTTATCTACATAATTAAATAAGATTAAAGTATTTCCTTTTTGATCAAGAGCAAGATTAGATATAAAGTTATTTCTTGGTTCATATCTTACTATAAAATCAAGTTCTTGTTGATACTTTTCTTTTATTATCTGCTTACAGTATTCTTCCTTATATTTAAGTATAAGTATATCGATATCTAATTGAGCAAGATCGTCATTATCCATTAACTCTTTTGTAGTAGTTACTTTATATACTGGTCCAAATAATCCTTCTAATACTAACTGATGCGTTTGTGTTCCATCTAACGTTCCAGTAGTACCAATACGATATTTAGCTTCTGTACATTTTTCTAATATGCTTGTAAGAGATTTTGCTTTAAAGTTATGTGCTTCATCTCCTATGACCATACCAAATCCATTAAACCAACTTGCAGGTAATTTATATATTGATTGCCAAGTTGATATAATAATTCTCTGTTGTACTCCTATTTTTTCTCGGCCGGAATATATTCTATGACAGTTTTCTTCATGAGACCAAGCATCCTTACGAGAATAGTCTCCAAAATCAGAATACATTTGCTCTACCAATGATGTCGTAGGTACTATCAGCAAAACACTACCATCAAAACAATCAAGGTAATATCTTATCGCTAAATATATGATTAAACTCTTCCCAGAAGCAGTAGGTGATAGTAATAAGGTTTTCTCTTTTGAAAGTGTGTGCGAGAGTCCCTCCAATTGATATTGTCTGGGTATAATATCAGCTCCGTTCACAGAAAGGGACAGATTTGATAATAGGCCTTCTAGGTTAGGCTCTAGGGATGATTCGAGTGTACCATATTGTGGCGATTCTATCACTTCTAAGTTATAATCCCTCACGTCACAAAACTCACGCAAATATTTGTGCAATCCTGTGTATAATGTTTTCTTTCTACTATCAAATAGTCTTATTTTGCCATCCCACATACGNTTACGATATGCTGGCATAAATTTATATCCAGGCACAAAGAATTGAAAATGCTCTGAGAGTTCCATCTCTATTGATGGGTCGGTTTGAATATTTAAGAAGACTTCATTCTTCTTTTGAATAGTAATGGTTTCCATTAGATACCGCTTGTGAACTTCCTCCACTCAATCATGTTCTTAATGTTTTGATGACGCCATTTAACGTTCTCTAGTATTTCTTTTAATGTTGAACACATTTCTTCTAGGTATTGTATCTTAGCTTGATGCTCTTGTATTAATGGATCTGCATCGTAATATCTATCCATATCGCCTTTTAAAACTGTAAGACCATTCAAAGGATCGTAATCCCAGCCTCTGTCATCCATTTCTTTTTGAGACATTTTACCATTATAATGCATCCATTTATCTTTTAATAAGACTTTGAATTCAAGCTCAGCCTTTTTAAGTTTCATTCGATTTACTGAGAGAAGTTCTAGGTATTTACCGTGGAGTTTAGCAGAATCTCTTGATGTCTCATCTAGATTCATTTCATCTATAATGGAATCAGTTTTCCACATTTCTAATATTTGTTGCAAATTATTCATAATAATATTATACCATAGTTTTAGTGATTTGTAAAGGACTTTTTATACAAATTCAAAGTTAGTATAGTTAAATGTAACATCCATTTGGACATACTCTATACTTTCTGTCTGTGTATCAAATTCCACAGTAGATATACTTGTTGGAAACACTCCTTTAAACTTAATCTCTTTTACTACATTGTTATGTGATGTTAATATTAATAATGTAGCATCAACTTTAAAATCTTCAGCAGTACTCGTTTGAGATAAGTTATGCATCCAATCAAAAGTTTCAATATAGTTTTCTAAATTCTCAGTTACATTGATACGTAGCGTTAAATCTTCGAAAGTAAGTCTATCACCTGTAAATGCTAAATTGACTCCTCTATATCCTTGCTCAGAAGCTGACATACTAACGCCAGGTAATGTAGCGCCAACCGCAAAATACTCTAAGTTAGGATATAACGTATCTATTTTAAATTGAAAGCCTGTAGGACTTAAGAAATTTTTGTTTGTAGTTAATGTTGCCATACTACTATTTATACACCTTAAAATGTTAAGATAAAGAAAAGGGGTCTAAAAAGACCCCTTTAAATGAGTGATTAACTCTGGCTTACACCATGATGTCGTCAACTCTGAAGATTCTGAAGTACTGGTTAGCACGGTCTGTACCTGTGCCGTCAGCAGCTACGAATGGATTTGCAACCATACCGTATCTTGTTTTGAATCCCATTCTTGGTTGGAAATCGTTCTCACCGACCGCTTTAACCATAGTTAAAGGAACGTAAGGACAATAGAACATACCAGCGTCATACGGGTTAGTTCCTCTGTATCCAACACAAACGAAGTCAACAGTAGCATACGGATCAATGTAAACTTTAACTCTTCCGTTAAGAACACCAGCAAAAGTATTACCTGTGTCATCAACATTTAAGTTAGCAGCTAGAGCTGGAGTATAGTCCAACATTCCAGCAGCAGCTAAAGCTGAAGCAACGTCTGAAGAACAGATAATAAAGTTACCTTTTCCTCTTCTTGTTTCTTTAGCGATAACGTTACATTCTCTTTCGATCTGCATGATAAGACCTTTAAATCTTTCTACCATCCATCTTCCGTCTGAGTCTGTGTTAACATCAAATACACCAGAAAGAGCTGTTGAAGTTTGAAGAGCACCAATTTTAGCTTTCTTCAAAATTGTTCTAACAACTTCTCTGTTGATTTCAGCAAGAATTTCTGCTGATAGGATGTTAGCCAATTCGCCTTCAGCATCCAATCCGTGGATTGCTTTAAGGTCTTGTGCTAATTCCATTGTGTACTCAGCTTTAAGAGCTCTTGATTTAGCTGTTACAGTTGATTTCTCAATTGAAAAAGCCATCTCACCGAAAGAACCGTCTCCAGTCTCTCCAACTCCCAATCTCTCTGCAGCTGATGTACCTAGACCTTCACCGAATGTTGAAACTGTATCAGCTTCGTCTGCGATTGTGCCATCAGTATCA
>JGI20155J14468_10003117_pt1 | contig 11756 bp, 7 predicted proteins | sample COG_05_FD_14468 | JGI IMG/M metagenome (IMG submission 14468)
AATCCCAGCGCGCTCTTTCTTCTTCCTCTTTTTGTCATCGTCGTCGTTTCGCTTCTCCATCTTCTCCCGTCGTTGTTGTTAAAGCTCCTCGTCGTTGTCGTTGTCGTCGTCGTCGCCGTCGTCAAAGCACCACCAAAACTCGTCGTCGTCGTCATCGCGCTCTTCTTCTTCTTCTTCTTCTTATTCTCTGTGTACTATGTAGTGGTGTATTCTCTCAGCGTGTGATGAGTGAGAAAAGAGTGGATAAAATACACAGAAGAGACAACAAGATGGAGCAAAAATGAGACAGACCAGATTTTCCTTTTTTTTCCTTTTTTTTCCTTTGCAGCTGCTTTGGCTTGCTTGGTTTTTTTTCTGCTTTTAAATTTCGTTCGTCATTTTTTTTTTCACACGAGATGGAAATCGAGGACGAGCACGACCAGTTAAAAGCGGTTCGACGGAACTGCGAGAAATTAGGACTGCTGGTGTCCTCTTCTTCTTCTTCCGACGAGAAGGAGGAGGAGACGACGACGACGACGATTTCGAACTGTTTGAGAAGTTTGCGCGCTCTTTTCTCGAGGAAAAAAGAAGTCTCGCCGAAGGAGTGTTTACGAGTGCGTTCGTTTCTCTTTTAACGATGTGTTTGTGTCGTCCGTGGCGGCTTTGTTTTTCCTCTCTCTCTCTCTCTCCTTTCTTCTTTCTTTTGCTCACCGTACTCCTCCTCTCTGATGTTCGCGTTATCATCGCGTCGTCATCGTTATTACCGAAACAGGTGTATTTGCAACAAGCGCAAAGCTTCCAGTCTTTATTGGAAATATGGGACGCGCACCATTTGAACAACGCGCAGAAAGTGGGCGTACCGTTACTGCTGTTCATCGCGACGCTTTTGCGAGTGAAAGATGAAGAAGAAGAAGAAGAAGAAGAAGAAGAAGATGATGATGAAGAAGAAAAGAACACCACCACTCGTGATGATGATGATGATGATGATAACGAGGAGAAGAAGAGAGAGAGAAGGCAAAGTGCGGCGGGAGCATCGACGGCGTCGACCAGCGTAAGTCGGTTGGCTTTGGACGGCTTGGCGAGAAATATCATCGCCAGACGGATGCGGCAGATGTATTCGCACATCGCGTCCGGGGTTCGGGTTCGGATTGTAGCCGCTTTTGACGTGTTCACCGCGATTGTCCAACGCGACGACGATGGAAGTTTAGCCGAGGAGACGTTTAGGCAGTTTGATTGGACGTTGCAGATTTTACAAAAAGTTGCGACGCCGAGAATCGATAATAATAGTAGCAGTAGGAAAAAGAAAAAGAAGAACAAGAATGAAGATTCCGACGACGAAGAGGATGCCGACGACGACATCAGCAACAACAACAACATCAAAGACAACACCAACGGGAACGCTAATGATAAAAGGAATGCGCACATTTCGTTGTTCCGGGAAGAGCGAGCGAAGATAAACCAAGCTGCGAAAGCGTCCAGGAAGAACATTGAAAAGGCGTCAAACAGATTCGCGTTTGCGCAGTTTTATCTCGCATTTTTAGAATCGAACTACGAAAGCGTCGTGCGCTCGGCGGCAACGAATCGTAACGTCATGTATTTGTTCGTAAGAAATGTGGCGAAAGACGACTCGGAGACGCAGTGTCGGTTTCTGTCTGTTCTTTCGCAGAGCGTATTGAATATAAACGTGAGCGCGATTCAGACGCCGTTGAAAATCAAGCTCGCGACGTTCACGGATGTGCTTTTGGAGCAGTTGGCGACGATGGCTGCTTTGAGCGATGGTGTCACAAATGCTGAAAAAGATGAAAACAAGAAAGTGTCGATCTTCTTTCGGGACACTACCGTTGCGAAAATGGCTGTGGATCTTTTGAAAGAAGTCTGCGTGAATCCGCGACATGGCATTTGTCCATCTCAGGTCAACGCGGGAGATTTGATATCTCGCCTCTTGGTGAAATTGCGTCCAGCAGAGTGTGATGCGCACCTATCTGTTCTCTCAGACGCGTGTGTTGCGCACCCACGACTAGCTGCACGATATGTTGCTCAGTTCTCATCTGATTTGCAACCGAAAAATACAGAGAAGTGGTTGTCAACGATACGCATGTTGGGAGATTTGATTCAAACCTCCGCAGAATACGGCGAGACGACGATAGGAGATTTTAGTGGTGGTATCACGAACGAAAACAACAAGAATGATCGACACGACGGCGGCAACGATGACGAAGACGACGACGACGAAAAGATTGAGTTTAGTGCCAGGTGTTGGGCATCGAGTGCGTTACCTTCGTCGTTAACGAAATCTGTCTTTGTGAAATCGCTCGGTCATAAAAGCATAGTCGTACGTCAGGCTTCTTTGCAATTTCTAGCGAAATGTTTGCGCGCGACGAGAAAGCGAATATATTTGGCGGAAAAGAGCGCGATTGCGAACCAGATCAAGCAACGTAAAAATATTAGTATTAGTAATAGTAATAGAAATAACGGCGCTCATCGTGGCCACGTGCTCGCGCGGAAGCGGGAGGTATTGCGTCGCGCCAGAGGCATAGCGTCGGCGGATGTTTTCCCGGATATCTCGGTGCTCATACAAATCGTTATGAAAGGAGGAGCGCACGCTCAATTGACTATCGAGAAGATGGATACCGATAAAAAAGGAGAAGTTGAATTCGACGACGGCGACGACGACGAAGGCAACGACGAGGAAGAAACCCAGGACGAAGTATCCGAGTTTAGTCGATTCTCCAAGCTTTTGGCCTTGGAAGCCTTGGCCGAGCGCATCGCACTCTCACCTTCAGATACCGTGAATTTTGTTGATGTCGCGAAGATTCTTCCGAACACTCCCGACGAGCTATTTCAAAATACTCGCGAAAGTATCGCTGCCGTTTCTGTTGCAAGAAACGCCTGCACGGCGTCCTCGGCGGTGTCGAAAAACACTCTCGTTGCAGTGTTCAAATGTTACGCGTTTGCCGTGATGAAAGATGTTGCGGATGAAAGTAATGATATCCGTTTACTATCCGAAAATCTCAAGACACTCTTCAAGTTGAACATAATCGAGTCGAAGACGCTCGATGGAAGAGGTGGAAGCGACAGAAGTACGAAACGTTCGTTCGAACGGGAAGCAGAGACGTACGCGCGCAGCTTTGCAAAATGTTGCTGTAGCGCCTCGACTTCGCTCAACTTGACTTCAACACTCGCAGATTTCTTAGCAGACGCAATCGTCTCGGCGTCGAAACGAACAAGTCTCGACGCGTTCGTAGACGAAGAATTCGCGCGGCCGACTCGGTTTAATCAACCAGAGGAGCACGATGGTAACAACACTTCCGCGCTCTCGCCTCTGTCCGTGATTGTGTTTGAAAATGCCTTGAAAGTTTCAAAGAGTGTCAAAAAATCCAAAGAAGAGATTGACGTCGTTCGACAATTTGCAGCCTCGCTCGTTCTCGCGAGTTTGCTTCGCACGACGGATTTCTGGAAGCACGCAGTGGCGTTGAACAAAATAGGCGTTCATAGCTTAGCGGCATCAAATTGTGAAAAGAAAGTGATGAAGACGATAGACGATATTTTATGCGAAGAGCGGCAAATATTTCTGAGCAACCCGAAGAATACGAAGGTCTTTACGATCGAAAACGTCGAAATGGATGTAGTCGAGATCGCTGGCGTCTTAGATGCGCAATCTAAGGCAAAACTGTATTCGCTCTTGCTGCAAAATTACGTTCACGAGGCGGAAGATTTCACGAGACTTCTCCTAGAAGTGCTTCGAAAGATCAACGAGATGAGCCGATCCGGTCGCGCTTCTCTTTTAAGCGCGGTTTCATTCAGTGTTGCAAGAGAGCTGTCACGGACGGAACATGACTGCTTTGATATGGAAAGCCAATCGAAAATTGCAGTTGCGTTGGCGAGAGGCATTGAAGATACAGAGCAGAAATGTGGTGCGGTGCAGTCAACTCCTCGAAAACGTCTCGCGGATGCGTTTTTGACGCACTCCGAAAACGAGTCCTTGGTCATCTTTGCAAAGTTTGCTACGGAAGAGGCTCAACTCGACGTAATCGCAAAGAGTAGGCAAATGACAAACTTCGTTTTAATGGCTTCCGTGTCCGATGTGTCTTTGAGCTCGCAGAGCGTCTCTTTTGATGGAAAATCAAAGATTCTTGCGCATCTGCTCGAGGTGTTATTGGGAGAAGACGATGTTGAGAATACGGCCCCAATACTCCGTGTTCTTGCGCGCATCTTTGAAAGAAACTCATCGACGGGTCAAGATACTAATATCGCAGCTCCGTACTCTTCAATTACTCTTCGAGCTCTGGAGAAAATTTTGAAAAGGAAGAGACATAAGAAAAGTCAAGTTGTACTCGCGGAAGCTGAGTTTGTCTCGGCTCTCGTGAATTCAAACGCAGGAGAGATATGCGCGGCTACATTTTTACGGCATTGCAACTTTAAAGATGACGGTATCGTGTTTGAAAAGGCGGCCTCCGATGCCATGCGAAAATGCGCGGAGTGCGCAGCTATTCGAGCCATCGTAAATGAAAGTGATCGAACAGAGTTCTTGAGCGACATCGCATCGTTAGTTATGAAGCAAATGAATCCAACAACCCATGGAAATATGGTGTGCTCCGCTCGAGCTGTTCAAATTGAATTAAATGGTGACAACGAGAAACAGAAGAATATTTTTGAGAAGAAACTTTCAGATGCGTTGACGGATCAATATTTTAAAGAGACTTTCGAGAAAGAACGCGTGGAGAATATAATGAACGCTTTCAACGTATGCTTTGACGTGAACTGTCCTGGAGTGTATCGCGTAAGATGCGTTAGCTTTATTTTAAGAAAGTTAGTACTTCTGGATGAATTGAAGTCCGGTGCGGACTACCGCACGTTCAAGCAAGTTCTGGGGAATAGAATTAAAGAAGAACTCGAGTTGTGGGATAAACGTGCGAATGTGGATGATGCCGATGTTCTCAACTGTAACAACGCATTCACTTTTGCGGTGAACGAGAATTTTATGCTCAGCAACGAAGACGATGTTATCGAATTAGTCAACGCCGCGCGAATGTTTGTCTCCTCCTCGCTCAAGGCGAAAACGCTAAAAAACCATCGCAGAGTAGAAGCGATGGCTAAAATCGTTGCAGCCCTCACGCCAAATAATGCAAAGAAAATGAAGAAAAGGGATAAACTGCGTGAAGTATTTGAGGAGTTTGCAATGTCAAGCTTCGATTGCGTGTGCGAGAATGAAAAATTTGAGCACGCCCTTTTGTCGCGAAGAGAGTTGGAAGAATACGAAAATACGAATGAGTTTTTGGATTCCCTTCCGCAAAATCCGTCTTCGATGCACTTTGTTCGGGAACGCGTGGACGAGCTTTCGGAGAAAGTCTCTGCTTCTGTGTCGTCCTTCTCACCGCCGCAAAATCAAAAGCAATTTGCAGAATTGAAGCTGCGGTTTGCAAAAGTTCTGCACGCGTCTCTCGAACTAAAACATCGCCTACACAAGGATACGCAGCAATCGCAGCCAGATATATGGGCGACAGAGAAATCAGTTCATGTTTTACCTCTTTTGCTTAAAGGGTATAACGCGTCGTCATCTGCTTTCGATTCTTGCATCAAGCGAACTATGGTAACGCTCGATTCACTTTCTGGACAAGACGTTCTTAAAAAGTGCGGCTTTGTGTTTGGAAGCGCGGCTGAAAAGTTTTTCGAAGGCAGTACTTGGAGTAGGCTAGTATTTAACGATGATGATGATAACAACGACGACGTCAGCGATACAAAAGCGTCATTGAAAGAACGCGTCGGTAATGCAATCGGTACGTCGCTTTTGGATTGCAGACGAAGTGCGATGACGGCGACTGCTTTTCCTCAAAGACGAAAGCTTTTCTTCTGGGAAGATAGTGATACGGAAGATGTGCTGCTTACCAATGGGAACGAAATTATCAACCGATTGGCGTACGATCCGTCCTGGATACTTCCAATGACACTGCGAAACCTGGAAACAGAATCGCTTTCGCCGAGAGAGTGTGTGCGTTCGGGCATTCTCTCGGTTGCAATATCAGCACTTTCCTCCACCGATACTAATTTTCGTCGTCTCGCGAGAGCGATATTATCAATCATGGATGAAATTGTGACTCGTATAGTCACCGGGAAAACCGAAGACGGAGAAGATATCGATTTAACCGATGTGATGTTGGCGCGAGCGTCGTTTCGCGAACGAACGCAAGTCCTTTCCATTTTGCGATGGATTCGAAACTCAAACGATATGTGGAACAACGGCATCTTCACGCGAGATGATGAAGAAAAAATGATCATGCAAAGGAAGTGTCAACACGCAGAAGATGTCGTCTGGCCAACAACGGCGACGTCGTTCGCGGCCGAAGCCATGTGGCTCGCCTGTCGACCGGAATCTGAATTCTTCGTCGTCGCCAACAAGCAAGTCTTAAAACGCATGTCCATAGATCTCGATCGTTTGCCTATGTTTCTCCCGCTGGTAAACGCCGGAGATGCCGATGCGAAAACCAAGCGAACCTGGGCACTTCGTCAACTCAATTCTTCCTTCCACTCTTTGGGCGATAAAGAAAACTTATCCTCGCGGGTGTTTCGGAAACAGTTTGTGCTTGAAATTTTGAGCTCACAAACGTGCTCGCACGCGCTCGCGGACAGCAACGTGCGGTCAAGAACCATGCGATTGATCAAGAATGTGTGCGAAAATGTAAGCGATTCCTTCTCGCTCGAACTTGTCGAACATGTGAGCTTTGTTGCATTCTTGACGAGACGTATTGAAGAAAGCGTATACCCGCGAGCTTCGGTTTCCTCGGCGCAGGATGTATCCGTCGAGCATCGAAGTCATGTGGCCGTGCTCTCTGCAATGATTTTAAAAGGTTTAGCAGAAGCACCCGACGCGTTCGTGTTTGCTGGACGAGATTTCGTGGACGCAGTGCGACGCGTGAGAAGTGCAATTTTATCTCGATTGGAATCCAGCGACACGCGCGGCGAATCAAACTCGAGAGATGGCAGTTATTCCACATCGGATTATCTCGTCGCGAAGAAATGTTTCAAACCATATCTCGAACTCCACGCCACCGTCTCAAGGTGCTTGGAAAAACGGCCCAAGTTGAACAGCCAACTCGCCACGGTATCTGAGCTGTGCCGCCTGATCGTCGTCGCAGATAACAACAACGATGACGTCGAGGACTCTCCTTCGCTGGCCATCAAGACCGCGCTTGCAGAAATCCTCGAAATCTCGAGCTTTGATTTTTCTTGCTTACTGGTGGAAGAAGAAGACGAGACAAAAATGACGACGACGACTGCAGCGGTCGAACCCGCGGCGATATCGATTGCAGCTTCCATCTCTCACCTAACCGGGTGGTTAAACGAACACTTCTCTGCGAAGAACGAACCGAAAGTGGCCTCGCGGTTTCTATGCCGGACGCTGCTAAACGCTCCGGATGTTTTGCAAGACGCTCTCTTCACTTCATCGGACGTGCGAACGTTTGCGAAAACCATCGCAAGCGATTACGACCGCCGTAGAAGGAGAGAAGTAAATGCGGCTTTGGCGTTGCTCTTAGATTTCTTGCTGGATGAAAACGCTCCCGAAGCGAAGAATATTAAAAATACAATCGAAGATTTGATGCTTTCCAATACTCAAAACGAAGGTAACGAGGTTCTTATAGAGGCAAAGTTACGAGAAGTCTTCTTCTTTTCCTCCTCCCTCTCTTCTTCCGTCTTTGTAAAGAAGCGGGAGAAGATAGAGGCTGGGAAGGAGACGCCAACGCCGTCCGCGTCGACGCCGAAGCCAAAAACGAGAAAGAGGAAGCAAACGCCTGGAAGTGGGGCGAAAAACAGACGCGCTGAAAAACGCGCGGCGAAGAATAAGAATAGTGAATAGTAGTTTAAATAAAGTTAGTTAAAATCACTCGTAAGGATTGATTGTCAAAACATTTTTATGTATCTATCTGCTAAAAATCAATGATGGTATCATAGTTATATTTATATAGTTGTTGTTGATGTTGTGGCGGTGATGGCGTTGTGGTAGTATGTATGATGCAAAGCGGCTTTTAATTTTTCGTTGTGTTGTCGTTGTTTTCCTCTCTCTCTCTCTAACTCTTTATACTTCGACAACCTTGGCGACAATTTGGTCCGCAATGGCTTGGCCTTGGGATTCAACTTGTGCCTTGGAGCTCTCTCTTTCCGCATCAATCGTACTCATCGCGTCCGCAATTTGACGGTCGACGTCAGCCTTCGCTCTCGCAGCTTCAGCGGCAATCTTCGCGTCCATCTCCGTCTTCAATGCGGCAACATCTCTACCGACTGCGGCTCTCGCATCGCCGATGATTTGGTCCTTCTCCGCAATCAATTTGTCAACCTCTTCGGTGTTACCGCCGACGGCGGCTAATTGGGATCGGATCAGTTCATCTCTGTCGTCCAACGCTTTACCAACCGGGCCAAACATGGTCTTGTCCAAGATGAACATCAAAGTCAAAAACTCCGCCGCGATGATCGGCAAAGTCAAGTTGAAGTCAAACAACTTACCCGCTTCGGCGTGCGCCGGCATGGTCATGACCAAGTTGGTCAAGACAACCGGCGCGACAACCTTCGCGGATTCAAACTTTTGCTTGAGAGAAGCTTGCGCCTGTAATAGTAGTAGTAGTAGTAATAATAATAAGTCTCCGGTCAGCGTTTGAAGTAAATAATATTTAAAGGTTTGAGAGAGGAAAATAATCCTATCCTCTCCGCCCCTCCAAGAAAAGAGGAAAAAAAAACAAATTCTTCGTTCAAAGCACAGGGGAGTCCGATCCGAGGGAGATTATTTTATGCGGGGTACGAGGGAAGCGATATCCACCACGCGAACGGGTCACGCGCATGCGACCACGCGAACGCGCGCATCCGTGCACATTCTCGCGCACGAATACTTCCTTCGCGCGAATCCAGATTCGTTTTGTCCAAGCGACGTAAACGACGACCGACAAAAGTCGCCGCCGATGATGAATGAAACACACGGCTCTGCATTTTATCTCTCCCCCTCTCCCACATCCCGGATGACACACACCCACAATAATCAATCAAAAATATAAAAAAGAACTACACGCGGAAATCTCTAACGTACCGGCGAGGCGACTCTCTTCGTTTGCGTTTTTCTGCTCACAGACGCGACGGAGACGCATCTGTTCGTGATTTGGGCGATCGCGGACATGTTTTATGTGTGTGGTGTAGATAAAAATGTGTTTGGGTGCGGAATATGACGCTTGTTGGTCGGATGTGTCGCGCTAAAAGTAATTCACAAGGCTTTCTCTCCTCCTCAAAAGAGGGTGAAAATCTCTCTTTAAAAAAGGGTGAAATCTCTCCCTCATCTGCTCAAAATCAGGGTTTAACCAATAAAAAAAATTAAAAGCAAAATTAAGAAAAATACACGAGAGACCCACACAAAAAAAGAACGAGAGGTTGATAGTATATAATATAAGAGTAAAAAAAGACTTCTCATCGAACACACACGTACATCGACGGAAAGACGACGACGACGACGATGACAACAAGAACAAGAACAACAAGAACACCAACGATGAAGACGACGAAAAGGAGGAGAAGCCACCACCGCCCAAAGTTCTTTTTTTGCCTTCCCCTCGTTTTGTTTTTTTATTTCGTCGGGGCAAAAACGACGACAAAAACAACGAGGTTTTTCTTTGAAGTGGAAGGAAAAGAAGCGAAGAAGGTAAAGCCATCGGAGGAGGATTTCGGAGCGATTCTAATCAGCGAAATCATGTACAATCCGATCAAAACTAAGTCGTCGGAATCTTCTTCGCCAGAGGTGACGACGGATGATACCGAAAAAAAAGCCAGCGGCGAGTGGGTTGAGTTTCTGAATCCAAGCGGAACGGACGAGGTTGACGTGAGCGGGTGGTTCTTCTCGGACGAAAAGAATCTGGCGAAGTCCTCTATGTTCCAGTTTCCTTCGAACACGACGATAAAACCGAAAGAGAGAATCGTAGTTGCGAAGAATGTGACCAAGTTTGAAATCGCTTACGGCGAAAATGAAGGCGCGAGCGACGTCGTCAAAGACGCCGCGTTACCGTTCAGACTCAACAACAAAGGCGAAAAGTTACTCTTGTTGAACGCAAAAAAAGAGATAGTGCACGAAGTCGAATACAACGATAAAGCACCGTGGCCGATTGTATTTGCAGGATACTCCATCGAGTTGACATCGCAAAAGAGCGACGCGAACGACCCCTTCTCGTGGGTCTCTTCGTTGACGTTCGGAGGAACGCCCGGTCGCGAAAACTCCGTAGAGTTGGTCAACAAATTGGTAAACAATTGATCGATACTGATTTAACGTCGACGAGGTATAACATCAAATATATAAAATAAGCGGCTACATTGTTACTTGATAAACGCCCCGTCCGCGACGCCGTCTTGGCCAGTCACGAATCCGCTCGCGACGACCACATTCTTCCCTTGATACGTCGCCTTCCCTCCTTTAATCACGAGCGTTTGCTTCACTTGCTCCCATAACTTACTCTTGCACTCCTTCGGGTACGTTTCCGGCTTCTTATCCTCTTCGTTTTCAATGAACGCCTTCTCGCCAATCTTCGCTCCGTCTGGAACTTTAACCAACTTCACGTCCACGCTCTCGCCTTCGCCGCTCTCCGTCGCTAAAATCATCGCCTCGCTCGTCTCCCCGGCTAACTTGGCTACCTTCAAATTAATAATAGTCAGAACTAACTTCCCTTCCAAATCTTCTCTCTTCACGTATTTCCTCAATCCAGTCACGACTTGCTTCACGTCCTTCTCCTCGTCTTCGCCGATTAAGACTTTGCACAGATACAACTTCTCCGACCACGCGTCGTCCGCTTTCGCCTCTAACACTTTACCAACCGTCAAGTTCGCCTTCGCGAACGGGTCCGCTTCCTCTTGCGGCGGTTGAGACTGCTTCTTTACTTTTTCTTTCTTCTTCTTCGATTTTTGATCTCCCTCGTTGTTATTAGTATTCGAAGACGATGATGGTTGACTCGTGGACGCGCCTCCTTCGCCTCCTCCTTCTGAATTCTTCGGTTTAATCACCGGGTCGAGTAACTTCACGAGATACTCCGACGTCCTCTCGAACGCCTCCGGCATCGGGTTGTTCTCCTCGAACGGGAACGTTTGCAAATATCCAGTTTTCTCGTCGCGCATTTTGTACACGTGTTTGGGTGGGTTGTACGTTTCCAACGGCCACGGGTCTGAAAAAAAGATGACGACGATGAGAAGTAATACTTGTACGTCAGCAACGAATTACGCGGTTTGTTTGCATTCAATCGACACAAACTTAAAACCAAATCATCATCGCGCGCGCGAGAGAGAGATGTTTGAATCGCACGCGAAAAATGGAAACAACGAACCTTCGGGATCGATCTTCACGTGTCCAACGGGAAGCTCGATCGTGCTCATATCGTGCAAGCCTGAGACTCCTCCTTCTTTAGTATCTTCGTGTCCTGGTCGGATGCCTCCGCAGCACGCGTTGAGCATAGTATTCTCGGTCCTGCGTCTGGTTGTTTGTTTGAGAGGAAAATGTCTTCTTCTTCTTCTTTTTGGGGTCTGTTGTTTAATTCTTTTCAAAAAACGCTCGCTCGTTATTTAAAAAAAAACGCCTGGTTTCTTTTTATTAAATTATTATAATAATAATGTCTGCCTCTGCGCATGATCAACGAAAGACCTCGAAGGAGGATTTGAAGACGACGGAGACGAAGCCAAACTCGACGAAAACGAGGTCGTTTACTCACTGGGATAAATTTTGGCACGACGCGGTGAAAGAGAACGAGCAGAAAATGAGAGACGCGAAC
>JGI20155J14468_10003118_pt1 | contig 11755 bp, 10 predicted proteins | sample COG_05_FD_14468 | JGI IMG/M metagenome (IMG submission 14468)
TATGAATAAATATATAGCAGCAAAAGAAAAATTATTTTTAAAACAAGATGATAATGATTTAGCCATAATAAATATTGATAATAAATACTGTTTAAATATTTTTAATAAGATTAACAAACAAAAAATAAAACCTAAGATTATAAAAATTTCATTAATAAAGCAGCTAGATAATAGTATTTATTTAGACAAAAATAGTATTATAGATAACTTAAATAATAAAAAAATTTTAATAGGAAAAATAAAAAGTTTAACTTTTCTTAAAGGAATACATAATATTGAAAATATACTATCTACTATTGCTGCATCTATCCATATTGGATTAACTCATGATCAGATAAGAGAGCAGCTTCCTAAATATGAGGGTTTACCAAATAGATTAGAAATAATTTATAAAGATAATAATTTAGAAATAATTAATGATTCTAAAGCCACTAATTTAGAGTCGTGCAAAGTTGCTCTAAGTTGCTTTAATAAAGTTATATGGATAGCAGGAGGTAGAAGAAAAAAAGAAGATTTTAAATATTTGCTTAATAATATAAAAAATATTAAGGCTGGTTTTTTTATAGGTGAATCTGGTGATGATTTTTTCAGTTATTTTAATAATTATTTTTATTGTGAAAATTCTATGAGTGTTAATAAAGCGATTAAAGCTGCAATTAATTTTTCTAAGACTATTAAGGGAAAGAAAACCATATTATTTTCTCCTGGATGCTCATCTTTTGACCAATATAAAAATTTCGAAGAAAGAGGAAATATATTTAAAAAAGAAACTCATAATTATATAAATGAAAAGTTAAGATGATTTTTATTGCAAGAAATGATAAAAGTTTTTTGTCTAGATGGTGGTGGTCAGTAGATCATTGGAACCTTTTGCAAATTTTAATTTTAGCATTTATAGGCTCTATTATGATATTAGCAGCAGGGCAGGCTGTTGCTGAAAAACATGGTTATGAAGAGTTGCATTTTTTTAAACACCATATTTATTATCTTATACTTTCTATATTTTGTATGTTATTTACTTCTTTTTTATCTACTAAAGGAATTATTAGACTTAGCTTGCTAGGATTTATTCTCTTCTTAATATTACTATTTTTTGTTATGATGTTTGGGCCGGATAAAAATGGTGCAAGTAGATGGTTAATTATTGGCAATACTTCTATACAGCCTTCTGAATTTATCAAGCCATTCTTTGTAATTGTTACAGCCTATTTACTTTCTCATAAATTTAAGAACTTTAAATATATACCAGTTATTATTTCAGGCTTTCATATATCATTGTTACTATTATTATCCATTCTATTTTTTTTGCTAAAACAACCAGATTTAGGTATGTCTATAATTATAATACTTATATGGTCAGGGCAGTTATTTCTATCTGGTTTATTATTAAGATGGTTCTTATTATTATTTAGTTTGTTGGCTTCAGGAATATTTGTTGGTTATCATATGTTTGCTCACGTAAAAAGGAGAATAGATTGTTTCATTAATACTACTTGTGAGAGAATGGGCCAAATAAATAATTCCTTTAAAGCTTATGAATCAGGAGGACTTTTAGGTAATGGACCTGGAGATGGTATAATTAAAAATAAAATCTCTGATGCACATACAGATTTCATATTTCCTGTTATTGCTGAAGAGTTTGGTGCAATATTCTGTATGTTAATAATGGCTCTATCATGCTCTATAGTACTTAGAGGTTTAATTAAGGTTTATAAAAATAATAATTTATTTTCACTACTTTCTGTTGGTGGATTATTAATTTTATTTGGACTGCAAGTTTTATTGAATGTCTCAGTAACATTAGGAATAGTTCCGACTACAGGTATTACATTTCCGTTTATAAGTTACGGGGGCTCCTCATTATTATCTATATCAATAAGTATGGGTATTGTATTGGCTTTGACAAAAAACAATAGTAATAGGCATTAAATTGAAAAATATTAAGAGTATATTAATAAGTGCTGGAGGAACAGCAGGACATGCTATTCCAGCTATTGAGGTTGCTAATGAACTAGCTAGAAGAAATTATAAAGTAATATTTATTACTGACAATAGAATGTTTGATTTTATAAAGATAAATACTAGAGAAAATAGTAGTATAAAAGTTTTATGTTTTAAAGGCAGAGGCTTATATAAAAGTAAAATTTTTAAGAATTTAAAATCAATATTTTTACTATGCTATTCTAGCATACAGTCTTTTAAAACAATATTAATTAATCGTCCAATTTTAGTTTATGGCTTTGGAGGAGGTATAACGGTTCCTCCAATAATAATTTGTCATTTTTTTAAAGTACCTATTATTTTACATGAAGGAAATATAGTTGTAGGAAAGGCAAATATATTTTTATCAAAATATGCTAGAATTTTAACAACTTTTTTTCCTAAGGTTGGGGGAACTTTCTCTAAAAAGATAAAAATTAAACATGTAGGAATGCCTGTTAGGAAAAGTATAGAAAATTTATATAAAAACAACTATCAAATCAAAGACAATAANTCGATAAATATATTGATAACAGGAGGAAGTTTAGGAGCAGAGGTTATGGCAACAAAAGTTGCAAAAGCTTTATGCAGTTTATCTAAAGATGTTTTAATTAAAATATCTATTGTACAGCAAGTAAGAAAAGAAAATATGGAATATGTAAGAAGTTTATATGAAAAAGAATCAATACCTCATAAGTTGGAGACTTACATTGAAGACTTTTCTAAAAGTTTAAATTGGTGTCATTTAATAATATGTAGAAGTGGTGCTGGGACTATAGCTGAAAATTTAATAGCTGGTAAGCCAGCATTAATGATACCATTATTAACATCTTCGGATAATCATCAAATGAAAAATGCATTATATATCAAAAAAATTAGAGCATGCTGGGTAGTTAACCGTAACGAAATGGATGATATCAAAATTTTANAAAGCAAAATTAAGAATATTATACTTGATAAGAAAAAGCTTTATCAAGCAGCTAAATTTGCTAAAGAAAACGCTTTTATAGATTCCACCAATACTGTAGCTAATATTGGAGAAGTTTTAATAAAGGAGCGTAAGTAGTTTATGGCTGTATTTTCTAAAGATATAGGAATAATTCACTTTGTTGGTATAGGTGGAATTGGTATGAGTGGAATAGCTGAAGTTTTATTTGAACTTGGTTATCAAATTACTGGCAGTGATATATCCATTAGTTCTAATATTGATCGTTTAAAAAAAATTGGTATAAAAATATACATAGGGCAAGATAGTAAAAATATTATTAATGCTAGTATTATAGTTATATCTTCAGCAATAAAGGAAGATAATGTAGAATTAGTGACAGCTAATTTAAATAAAATTCCTATCGTTAGAAGAGCTGATATGCTTGCAGAATTAATGAGATTTAAAAAGTCTATAGCAATTGGTGGTACTCATGGAAAAACTACAACTACTTCTTTTGTTAGTGCTTTATTGGAAGGAGCAGAATTAGATCCAACAGTTGTAAATGGTGGAATCATAGAAGCTTATGGAACAAATGCGAGATTGGGAAAAAGTGATTGGATGGTCGTAGAAGCAGATGAAAGTGATGGTACTTTTAACCGTTTACCAGCTACATATGTAGTAATTACAAATATTGATAGAGAGCACTTAGATTTTTATCAGTCATTTGATAATTTATTAAAAGCTTTTAGAAATTTTATAGAGAATATTCCCTTTTATGGTGTTGCATTTATATGTACAGATTTTCCTGATACTAAAAATTTATATAAAGATATAAAATATAGAAAGTTGATATCTTTTGGCTTTAATAAAAATGCAGATATAAGAGCGTTTAACGTAAAAACTAAAAATAATTTAACATATTTTGATATTATTATAAATAAAAATCACTTAAATCAAAGTATAATGATTAAGAATATTGTTATACCCCTTCCAGGTGAGTATAATATTAGAAACGCTTTAGGTGCAATTGCTGTAGCTTTAGAACTAGGTATAAAAGAGGAGGTTATAAAAAAATCATTATTATGCTTTAAGGGAGTAGAAAGAAGATTTAGCTTTGTAGGAAATGTTCGAGGTATAAGTATAATTGATGATTATGCTCATCACCCAACAGAAATAAAAAATACTCTTGATGCAGCAAGGTCTCTATGTACTGGTAAGATAATAGCAATATTTGAGCCTCATAGATATTCAAGAATTATAGATTTATATGATGATTTTATTAACTCTTTTAATAAAGCAGATTATATATTTGTCACTAATATCTATGCCGCAGGAGAAAAATACATAGAAGGTATTAGTAAGGAAAAAATTGTAGAATCTATTAAAAGTAAAGGTAACGAAAATGTTAATACCTTTAAAAATGAAAATAAAATGGAAAATGAATTGATTAATNTCTGCAAAAAGGGAGATTTTATAATTTTTTTAGGAGCTGGTTCTATATCTAAAAAAGCAAGAGCTTTAGAAAATAATATGTTAGAATTATTATCAGATAATAATTCTGTTAATTTAAATTAAAAGTATAAAATATTTATATATGTCATGTTTAATAGATAATGTACCTAAAGTTAGAGGGGAACTTTTATCAAATGCAGATATTGGTTCTTCTTCATGGTTTAGAGTTGGTGGTCCTGCAGAGTTATTATATTTACCAGCAGATGAATTAGATTTATTACATTTTATGACTAACCTAAAATCTGAAATACCTTTATTTGTCATAGGCGCTTCTTCGAATATCTTAATTAGAGATGGAGGTATTAGAGGAGTAGTAATTAAATTAGGTAGCGCTTTTAAAGAAATTAAATTATTAAAAAATCAATTATTAGTAGGTGCTTATTCTCACAATATGATGTTAGCAAAGTATGCAAATAATAAGAATTTATTTGGGTTTGATTTTTTATCAGGCATTCCTGGAACTATAGGTGGAAGTATCAAAATGAACGCAGGCTGCTATGGTACAGAAATGTCTGATATTCTTATAAAAGTAAAAGTTATAGATAGGCTTAAAGGTGTTAAAGAAATATCAGCTAAGGACTTAAAGTTAAAATATAGAGAATCAGTTCTATCAAATGATTCTATAATAATTTCTGCTTACCTTAAAGTTGATAAAAAAACTAAATATGATGTAAATATAATTAAAAATATTCGAGATAAACGTTTAAAATCTCAACCAGTAGGACAATTAACTGGTGGGTCAACATTTAAAAATCCTCCTGGTTATAAGGTATGGCAATTAATAGATGATGCAGGTTGTCGAGGTTTATCTGTAGGAGGGGCAAAAATTTCTGATATACACACAAATTTTATTATTAATTATAATAATGCAACTGCAAAAGATATTGAAACTCTAGGTAATATTGTTAGAGAGAAAGTATTTGATAATACCGGTATTAGGTTAGATTGGGAAATATTAAAAGTTGGTTTTTAAAATAAGGAATATTTAAATTGAAGATTATGTTATTGCTTGGAGGTTTTACAGAACGAGAAGTATCTTTGCTATCTGGAAAAGAAGTAAAAGATGCATTAATAAGACTTGGTCATGAGGTTTATGAATTTGACATTAAAACACAAGATTTATGTTTAGCACCTTTAGAAAAATTTGATATAATATTTAATAGTTTACATGGAGGAGTAGGAGAAAATGGAATAGTACAAAGTATATGTGAAATTAAAAATATACCTTATACTGGTTCAAATGTATTAGCTTCTGCCTTAGCTATGAATAAAGTGCTAGCAAAGAAAGTTTTTTCAGAGGAAGGAATAAATACTCCAGAAGGTGTAGTTTCTAATACTAGAAATATTCTAGAAAATAAGCTTTTTACTAGGCCTTACGTAATAAAACCAATAGATGGTGGCTCTAGCTTGGGAGTAAATATTATATATAAGGAGACGGATTTAAATAAGATTAAAAGTAGTAGTTCTGAAGTCATGATTGAGAAATATATAAAGGGGCGAGAAATTGCTGTTGCTGTTATAGGAAATAAAGTAATAGGGATGATAGAAATAGATTATCCAGATAGATTTTATGACTATAATGCTAAATATAAGAGTAATAAAAATAATTATATTATACCTAGTAATCTAGATATGGCTTTAAAGAAAAAAATCGAGAAATATGCTTTATCTGCTCATAAAGCTATCGGTTGCAAAGGTATTACTAGGTCTGACTTTATAATTTCTGAAGAAGCTAATGATAAAGTATACCTATTAGAGATTAATACTTTGCCCGGACTTACAAGACATTCTTTGGTTCCGAAAATAGCCAATAATGCAGGCTTTACTTTTGATAAACTAATTTCAATAATTCTTAAAGATGCACTAAGGTGATTAGATTAATAAAAAAAATTTTAATTTTCACAATAATAATATTCTTTTTAATTCTATATTTTAAAAAAGAGTATTTCTTTTTAAAATATAAAAATATAATTGTGAGTTATGCAAATTATACAGGAATGTTACTTAATGAAGTTTATGTTAATAAAAAAATAGGTTCTAATGTAAATAATGATAATATAATTGAGGTGTTAAGTATTGATATAGGTGATCCTATTAATTCTTCTAGTTTAAATAATATTAGAAAAAAAGTTAATGTTTTGCCCTGGGTTAAAGATACTAAGGTATTTTTGAGGCCATTTGGCAAAATAGATATAGTGGTCTTAGAACATATTCCGTTTGGCGTATTACAATATAAAAATAATCATTATTTAATTGATGAGGATGGCTTTAAATTTAAGGCTATAAAAGCATTAGATTTTCCAGAAATATTTAGGCTATTTGGAAATGGTGCGACTCTTTCTATAAAGGAATTACCTCCACTTATACAAAAGTTAAGCCAATTAAATTTAGAGGTAGAAAAAATTGAAAGAGTAGATTTAAGAAGGTGGAATTTTTTTACTAAAAAAGGTTTTTTAATAAAATTGCCCAATATAAATGCTATAAATTCTATAGATTATTTATATCCATTAAATAGTATGGATTATAATAACTTGCATTCTATTGACTTAAGAATTGAAAATAGAATTAGCTTGAAATATAATAAGGATCAATAGGAAAAATTATGTCTAAACCAAATTGGCTAAATTATTCATCTTTTACCAATAATACTATAATTGCTGCATTAGATATTGGTTCTAGTAAAGTATGTTGCTTAATAGGTAAATTAGACAGTCAAAAAAAATATATCTATAATTGGAGCAGGTTTTCAAGAATCTAAGGGGCTATTATCAGGTATTATAACTGATATGTCTGCATTAGAAAATTCTATAAGAAATTGTGTTGCCAGCGCAGAAAAGATGGCAGCTGTTAGAATCAAAAAGATTAATATAGGTTTTTCAAGTATTAATATTGATATAGAAAACTTAAATATAGAGATTGACCTTAAAGGATCAATCGTTAGTCAAGGTGATCTAGATAGAGCCTATAATTTCCTTACAGAAAAACATATCACAGGAAGTAGGACCATATTGCATATTATACCAGTGCAATATTCTATAGATGGAAATAAAGGTGTAAAAAGTCCATTAGGGATGTTTGGTGATAAACTTGGNGTTGAAATTAGTATAATTAGTACAGACCAGAATATTTTAAAAAATTTTAAAAATGTAGTTAAGCAATGTGATTTAGAAATAGACAATATAGTTTATACGCCATACGCAATAGGCTTATCTTTACTTTCAGATGAAGAGAAGGAATTAGGAGTAGCATTATTAGATATTGGATCCACTTTAACATCATTATCAATATTTTATAATGGAGCAATTCTACATACAAAAATCATTCCTTTAGGAGGGAATATGATTACTAATGATATCTCCAGAATATTTTCATTGTCTATATCTGATTCTGAAAGAATTAAAATTATAAATGGCCAATTAATAGAAGAATTAGAGAATTCTCTTTCTGTAATTGAGGTTGACTCATTAGGGGGTGAGTACGATTCTATAGAAATTACTAGAAAAGATTTAATTGCTGTAATTAAACCTAGAGTTAATGAAATAATAAACTCAATTAAAGATCAAATAATAAAAAGTGGTTATAATCATCTAATAGCTAATAGAGTTGTCATAACTGGGGGAGCAGCTCAAATGGAAGGATTAATAGATATAACTAGTAAAACTCTGGAAAAAAAAGCTAGATTAGGAAAGGCGAATATTATTAAGGGAGTACCAGATAATATGAGAAGTTCATCATTTTCTGCAATCAATAGCTTGCTAACTTATTCAATGATCACTAATAATGATATAAACTCTAAAAGTATAACAAAAAAAAATAAACCTGAAGGTTTTTATGTTAATATATTAAAATTTAAAAACTGGATAATGGAAAACTTTTAAAATATAAGATTGTTACAAATGTTACAATATGTGATTTCTCATTATATAAAATTATTGTTATATAATTAAGCATAATATGGGAAATACCTACATGCCAGATTCATTAAATATTCCAAATATAAGCTTTCAAAAAACTTTAAATGCAAAAGTTTTTTGTCAAGGAATAGGTTTGCATTCTGGCTTAAAAATTAAGATGGAAATATTACCTGCAGAACCTAACCATGGCATTGTCTTTATAAGAAAAGATATTTCAGAAAATCAAAAAATATTTGCTTCATATAGGAATGTAAGTGATACAAAATTAGGTACAACTATAAAAAATTCTGCAGGCTATAAAGTATGTACAATTGAACATTTAATGGCGGCATTTATGGGTTTAAAAATTGATAATGCATTAGTATTATTGTCTGGTTCTGAAGTTCCTATTATGGATGGAAGTTCTAAAATATTTGTAGATTTAATTAATAATATAGGTATTAAAGAACAATTTGTGCAAAAAAGATTAATAAAAATTATGAAAGAAGTTTCTGTTGGCATTGGCAGAAGTAGCATTATAGCTCAGCCTTCTAATAATTTTTCTATAGATTATAAAATAGATTTTGAAGATCCTGCTATTGGAGTTCAAAACCAAAAAATAACTAATTTAGGAAGTGACTTTGATAAAGAAATAAGTTCAGCTAGAACTTTTGGTATGCTTCATGAGGTCCAGTATATGCATGAAAACGGTTTGGCTTTAGGAGGTTCTATGGATAATGCTATAGTTGTTGATAATGGTAAAGTATTAAATCCAGAGGGCCTAAGATTTAAAGATGAATTTGTTAGACACAAAATTTTAGATTTGTGTGGAGATATATATTTATGCGGAAAACATTTAATAGGAAGTATTTCGGCTGTGTGCGCGGGTCACGAAATAAATAATAAATTTTTATGGGAACTATTTAGTGATAAAGATAATTATCAAGTAATTGAATCTACTAAGATGATTTCCATGGAAGAAGTCACATCTGCTGTGGCATAAAATATGCGTATATTATTAAAAACAAATTTTTTTATAAAATATATAATGCTTTTTATTTCATTAAGTATGTATTCTGCATTTGCGGAAGAACAAACTATAACTTTTGAAGATGGCAGTACTTATAAAGGTAATGTAGTTAATGATGAAATGGAAGGAAAAGGGTTATACAAATCAGCAAAAGATAAAGCAGGTAGAAACCTTCAATATTTAGGAGAATTTAAGGGTGGTAAATTTAATGGCGAAGGTCAATTAGATTTTTATAATGGAGATATATATATTGGTGGTTTTGAAGAAGGCCTTATGCATGGTAATGGTGTTTTAAAATATAATAATGGTGCAGTATATTCGGGAATTTTTAATAAAGGCAATAAAGCAGGTAAAGGTAAGTTAGTATATGCTGATGGAGTTATCTATGAAGGTGATTTTAATAATGATAAAATTGAAGGTTTAGGTAAAATTATTTATGAACTGGGTAATGAATATAAGGGAGAATTTCTAAATAATTTAATGCATGGAAAAGGAACTATTACTTTTAAGGATGGTAGTTCATATAAAGGATTTTTCATGGATGGACAATATAATGGTTTAGGTATGTTTACTTTTGCAGATGGCACCTACTATGAAGGTGAGTTTAAAAATGGATATAGAGATGGGCCTGGTGAATTAGTATATATAGATAAAACTAAGCAATCAGGAAATTTCAAAAATGGTAATTTTATAGGAGAAGTTATTACTACTTTTCCTGATGGTACAATACAAAAGCAAAAAGCTAAATAATATAAAAAATTACATGTTTGGATAATTGGGGCCGCCACCTCCTTCAGGTGTAATCCAATTAATATTTTGAGAAGGATCTTTTATATCGCAGGTTTTACAATGTAGACAATTTTGAGCATTTATTTGAAGCTTTTTATTATTGGTTTCATCTTCAATAATTTCATATACTCCTGCAGGACAATAAAGTTGTTCAGGAGACCCATATATAGGTAAATTGTGTTTAATGGGTATACTATCATTTAATATTTTTAAATGAATAGGTTGATTTTCTTGATGGTTAGTTCCAGAAAATGATAAATTAGTAAGCCTATCAAATGTAATTTCTCCATCAGGTTTATCATATACTATCTTTTTAACCTTATTGATTGGTTTAGTGGCTAAATGGTCAGCATGATTTAAATTAATAGTCCAAGGTGCATTTCCTTTGAAAATTACTTGGTCAAGTGCTCCTAAAATAGTGCCAAATATTAGGCCATACTTAAATCCTGGTCTAAAGTTTCTTGCTTTTTTTAATTCTTTACCTGCCCAGGACTTATAAAAATTATCTTCATAATGAGATAGCTCTAATATAGTTTCGGAATTATGTTTTAAATTATTAAAAATAGCTTCAGAAGCAAGAATTCCAGATTTCATTGCCGTGTGTGAGCCTTTAATTTTAGGAACATTTAAAGTCCCTGCTTCACACCCAATTAATGCTCCTCCTGGAAAATATAATTTGGGTAAAGATTGGAAACCCCCTTCATTTAATGCTCTTGCTCCATAAGCTATTCTCCTGCCATTTTTTAAAATATCTTTAATTTTTGGGTGAGTTTTAAACTTTTGGAATTCTTGATAAGGACTGATATAAGGGTTTTCATAATCCAAGCCCATTACAAAACCAAGAGATATTTGGTTTTTTTCCATATGATATAAAAAAGAGCCTCCATAAACATTATTTTCTAAGGGCCAACCGGCTGAATGCATTATACTACCTTCATTATGTTTTGCTTCTTCTATTTCCCATATTTCCTTTAGTCCAATTCCATATGATTGAGGCATTTTTCCTTCGTCTAAGTTATATTTTTTTATTAATTCTTTACCTAAATGTCCTCTACAGCCTTCTGCAAAAAGTGTATATTTTGCTAATAATTCTATTCCGGGCTCAAAGGATGCCCCTTTTTCTCCATTTTTCTCTACCCCCATATCTCCTGTTGCCACACCAGTTACATTATCATCATTCTCATCATATAATATTTCTTTTGCTGCAAAACCTGGATAAATTTCTACTCCTAAGTTTTCGGCCTCTGTAGCTAACCACCTACACATATTACTTAAACTAACTATATAGTTTTTATGATTTTTCATAGTTTTTGGAAGCAGGAAATTAGGAATTTTTATACTTTTTAATTTACTCATAAAGATAAATTCTTCTTTTATAACAGGAGACATTTTTGGATGTGACATTGTTTCCCATTGTGGAAAAAGTTCCTCAAGAGCTTTAGTTTCAAAAACAGCTCCAGATAAAATATGAGCTCCTACTTCTGGGCCTTTTTCTACTATACATACAGATATATCTATATTCTGTTCTTTTGATAATTGTTTTAACTTAATAGATGCAGATAAACCTGCAGGACCAGCGCCAACTATGACTACATCATATTCCATTTTTTCTCTATCAGTTCT
>JGI20155J14468_10003122_pt1 | contig 11742 bp, 13 predicted proteins | sample COG_05_FD_14468 | JGI IMG/M metagenome (IMG submission 14468)
GTATTGAACAAGAAATAATCGAATTTTGGCCACGAAATAAAACAATTACTCCCGATGATGTGAGAAAGGACTCAGAAACACTTTCTCAGGCAATAATGGAAAATGGATGGCCGTTACTAGATGATTCAAGGGGTAAAGCAATGTTTATTCTCCTATCAAGTGGAGAATTAAGACAGAGATATCATGAAAAATTCCCTGGACTGAATGATGCAAGAATGTTCACAATGTCAGAAGCCGGTAGTTCAGAAGCAGCAATATTCTCGAATACAGATCCAGTAGGAAATGCAGATGAAATTAGAGCATTGGTCAAAGATGGTTATATCGTTAGATCGAGAGCAGATAATGCAGAAAATGGCGAGGCAGATGAGAATAATAAGACTAGGCTAAATGCAGCATTATCAGTAGGTGCGCATTCAATATCTACTGACTATCCTGCTAAAGTCGAAGGGATAGATTATTGGGTGGATATACCAGAAGGAAACCCGGTTGCATGTAACCCTATATCGGCGCCTATAGACTGTACCTCTGAAAGAATAAATAAAATTCTAAATTAGGCTTTAGCTATAACTTTTAATTCCACTGCAATAGGAGTAGGTAGGGCGGATATTGCGCAAGTAGTTCTTGAAGGCATGATCTCTGAGAAGTACTCAGCATATACCTCGTTATATCCTGCGAAATCTCGATCCATGTCTACTAGCATCGAATATACGTCAACAACATTTTCTAGACTTGACCCGTATTCTTCTAGAATTATTCGAATATTGTCAATAACAGAACGAGTTTGAGCTTTGATATCATAGTCCAATGGATTACCATCTTCATCTTTAATTGGACCGCCAGGTATTTCATTTGTAACAGGCTTCCTTGGTCCTATTCCACTAACGAAAATCAAATCACCTACTCTATGCAAATGAGGATATGCACCGACTGCTGAAGGTCCTTCAGTAGATATGAAAGGACCATTTTCTATTACTAATTTACCTGCAGTTTTCTTACCTACTACGCCACCTACAATTCCACCTACTGGACCGCCGACAGCTACTCCTGCTGCCGCACCTAGTGCACCACCCGCAGAACTAAGCAATGATTTACCATAATCTGAATACATTTTTTCAACAAAATCATCAGGAGAAAATATTATTCCTTCGATGAGTTTACGACGTTTCTCAAAATCAGTCAACTCATCTTTAGGCATCAAAAGTTCCCCTTATTCAAGACATTTCGGTCGCCTTGATAAAATTCAACATCATCTTCATCAAACTCTTTGTCACCAAACGAACCTGTAGAAGGAGTTAGTTGTATAACTGCTCCTCCTGAACCGTGTAATGCTTCGTAAGCCAATACTTCACCTTGGTAATTATTATGCTGACCCATTGCAGATGCTAACCACCAAGCAGGTTTGTATGCAACTACCTTTTGAACTCTTATTTGTCCATGAATTTCACGACTTAATTGACTTAAATCTTCTAACCTACCCTCAGCGAAAAATTGTAGAATTTTCTCATTCCATTCATTATCTTTAGAACTATGAATTCTGTCATCTAATGGATCATATGCTCAGTAAACATCCTATTAGAAAGACTTGATACTACTACTATAACTGCTTTTTTACCTTGAGTAATTAAAGCATCACTAGCGGATTTACCTAAGACAATAGTTTCTGATCGATTTGCATACATGTTACTGGAAACAATACATGCAGGTATACGATTGTCGGGATTAAGTAAACTGAGTGCTACAACAGAACCAGTATCTATCGGAAATCCTTCATATTCAACAGTGCGCGCATGTAAGCCTCTTTTTTTAGCAGCAGAACAATATTCATTAGCAAAATCAGTATCTATTTTGAAATTATATGGCATACTACCTAGATAATGGAAATCGTCATCGACATGAGTCCAAATTGATTCTTTCAGTGCTTGTATCTGATGACCAACAACACTCGGCCATGTTGTTGAATAAACTAATATTAGGTCTGCATCACTTTCTTCAATTCTTTTCCTACAAGTTTCAAAGGCAGCACGTAAGTTAGAATATCCTTGATTTGCATCAGGACTGAGCAGAGGTTGTGGATGCGGAGGGACGTAAAGTCCGAATAAAATAGGGGAATCTTCGCTCATTAAATCACCTCAAAGAACTAGCTCCCTAGTATTAGTATTCGGATCCCAACATGCAATACAATTACCTGTACCTATTACTGATTGATAGCCATAAATTTCTGCAGGATAGCTTGGGACACCCATGGCTGCCATCATCCAAATTAGTCCACCCGCTTCTGTTTCAGCAATCGTTTGTTCAGTATATTCGGGCATAATATCAACTACTTCTTGCATTTTCCCTTCCCTGAACATATCGATTATCTTCATATCCCAAACATATTGACTATGGTTGTAGATATGTTCTCTACTCATATCCTCTGGAAGAGGTGCTTCAGTAACGAAATGACGATGGCTTAAACTATGGCTACTAACTAAAACAACCTTTTTGCCACTTTTTTCTATAGCCTTCATACAAGCCTCGCCTAATGCTTTGGCCTGTTCTATCATCACTTCATTGGAATAGTAGTGTGAATTACGATTACTAGAAATTGTAACTATAGGTTTATCCCAATCAGGATTCAGAAGATGGCATGAAGTAATTGTACCATAATCGACTCTAAAATCAGGGTTTCTCATCATTTTTGTTATAATGCCTGCTTTCTCTGTTTCTTCATGCATGGCTTCAGCTAATTCTACGTCAACTTTTAGATCATAATTATATCGGAATAAATTTGGGAACACAGGATCTACGGATTTTGATTTGAATTCTGGAAGCCCTAAGAAATGAGTTCCNATATAAGTTTGCCAATGTGGGGTAAAAATTACAATTGCATCATAATCAATTGTTTTTAATTTTCTAGCAAGTTTCGCATAGCCCCATCGAAGCGTTTCCCAACCGCCTTCACTAAATGCTTCATTCTGAGGAGGATTCTCTGCATAAACAAGATGCGGAGGGTGAGGGGCAAGACATCCAAGTACAATTTCGCCTTTCGTCATATTGTAGCGGAGACTCTCCTTATTCATGAATGAGACGCATGGGACCATTCAGAGTATTATATGCTAGATACTAATCCGATAAAACATGAAGTGGGAGTCTGCTCCACTATGGCCGGTGGCTCTACCATCAATAATTGGGTTTTTACTGTCATTCATACCATATCTATTTGACATAGAATATTTCAGTAAAAAAAATCTTTTAGCGCCGATAATAGTTTTAGGACTTTTGGGGATATGTTGTTTTCTACTACCCCAAAAATATGGGAATAAAATAGAATTATATTTAGGATATACATTAACGCTTTTATTGTCTTTTTCATTTCGTTTCCTATTCGGGTTTTATGGAATAGTTGTAGTATTTCTTGTTTGGCTAAGTCAGTCAATATACATATGGCAGTATAATTACCCACCATTCCGAATAGGGATTTGGTTAGCATTAGGGGCGATGTCTGGACTATATATTGGCGGAATCTTGGCTTATAATTTACTTTGATTTCTACGTAAATTAATAGCGCCTTCAAGAACTATACCCGTTATAATAAAAGCAGGTAAACTGACTAATAGACCAGTCCAAAGTAACTTATCATCGACATAATGAGATGAAATCCGCACCTCTCCCAGAGCATCTGAATCTAAATCAATGGATTCAGATATTCTGACGAGAATAATATAGACATCAAATAAGGTAGTTGGATTCACTTCAAGTTCTATTGATTCATTACTTGGGAGAAAAATAAATTGGCCTGAATCTTCAAAAGAATCCCAATTAAAAATACCTTTTTCTACATGAGGTTGAACATATTTCCTCTGTATTAGAAGAATATCTAAATTATTTTCACCGACATTAGATACATCTACAAATACTGGATCCCATAAACTATGTACTTCTATTGTATCTAAATTAACATCACCAATACCCACCCTCATATTAGCTTCATTTTCATCTGTTCCGGGACCATCTACTACTCCTGCAAGTAACCAAGTAGAACAAATAATTACAGTAATTAATGAGGCAACTAACTGATTCCTATTTGGTAACAATGAAGAATAACCATTTTCATTTCTTGCGCGAATTATGGGCTGAACGGAATGAACAAACGAAGAAGTAATTATTGCAAGGAAAATCCCTGGTATAATATCGATAAACCAATGTATCCCGAGATACTGAATAGAAAATAAATAAATAATGACATTGATAGAAACAAAACGGTCAAATTCTTTATGGCGCCAATCATTGAAATTTATTCCTAATTTTCTACAATGTAATCTATTTATTATCAATAGACTGATAGGTAAACCTACATGTAAACTTGGTATCGCATTATCCATTGGGTCATTATCTATGAAGAAAAATAGTGTGAATGAATCATGATACAGGAGTGCATCCATATCTGCAATATATGTGGAAGTAACTTCCACATTGAAAAATAAGTACAACGGAACACTGAGAACATAAATTATAAAATAATTCAGAGCCGCTTTATCTGCCATAATTTCATCACGACATAAGATATAGTATATTGGAGAGAACCAAATCATGAATAAATACATGAATAAATAATGCCCTGAAAGAAGGTTTGTGAGTGTGTCATTCAAAAAGTACTCTTGGATATTATTAGTCCAATCACCTTCAATTGAATAAATCCAATGAGTAAAACCCCCTACTTTATCTTTCATAGGTTCATTATGATAGTCAATCACTGCTTTGTATAAAAACATAAGAACATAAAGCGAAATATGCCACCAATAGCCTTTTTCGCGTATTTCTCGAGGTAGTTCTCTAAGTGAAACCCTACGATCTTTTTCGTCACGTGTTAATAAAAAATGTATTGGTAATGTGAGTAGCAGTAAAGCACCCATAGAAGTCCCATAAGGACCAATCGGCCAATCCATTAGTTCTCTCGCGCTATACTATGGGTCATCAACCATGCGGAAGTAGAAACAACTTTTATTCTGAAACCTTACACCTGTAAATATGGACGGCCATCAGATATGGATGGGGCAGTGTAAAAAAATCAATTATATTGCTGAACCGAGAAAATATGAAGAAGGAACTAGGACTTCTGCAGATGCAGCATATCAATTAGGTTGTGACATATCACATATTGCCAAATCAATTGTTTTCAGGGGTGAAAATGAAGCTATTGTTGTGATTACATCTGGTTCAAATAGAGTCGATCGTAAAAAGAAACTAAAGAAGATACTGGGTTACAAGCCAGGGCAAGCATCCCCAGAATACGTCCTAGATAATACTGGATATGCCATAGGTGGAGTGCCCCCTTTTGGGCATTTGAAAAATACTAAAATCATAATGGACGAAGATCTTTTTAATTATGAATTAATTTGGGGCGCTGGTGGCACTGCTGATACAGTATTCCCTATAACTCCTGAAAATCTAAAACAAATTACGGGAGCTTCCGTTAGAGACGTAAAACAATAGTGATATCATGGTAATTGAGGAACTTACTCAAGCAGCAGCGAGACTGAGAGATGACGTAGATTTAATTGGAAAAAAATTAGTTGACGATGGAAAAATAGATTGCGTCTATAATCCTCTAATTTATGCATGCATGGGAACCGCATAAAGCATTCATAGAATTAGGAGGGGGAAAGGGAGCGAAAACACTCATTTTAGGCATGAACCCTGGACCACATGGTATGGGACAAATGGGTATTCCTTTTTCGGCTACAAAAGTAGTTAGAGATTTACTAAATATCAGAGATCTCGAAGTCAAACAGCCACGTAATTTACATCCTAAAAGACCTGTTAAGGGATTAAAATGGCATAAAGAAGAAGTATCAGGGACAAGGCTATGGAATTTACTAGAAAAACACTATGGCGGCGCTGAAAATATATTTTCTAATATATTCGTTGTAAATCACTGCCCGTTGATGTTATTCAATGGAGAGAGAGCTACTAATATCACTCCTGATAAGATATCTGGAGAATCTGTCAAAGAATTGATACAAAGATGTGATCAACATTTGAAAGAAGTTGTAGAAATAATGAATATCAAGAGAGTAATAGGTGTTGGGAAATACGCTGAAAAAAGAGCTAATCAAGCACTAAAGGGTATGAATGTAGAGATTGTAAGTTGTTGGCACCCTTCACCTGCATCACCTTTGGCTAATCGCAATAAAGGAAAAGATTGGAGAGAAAATATTAGATCAGTTCTACCTTGAAATCAAAGATTTGAGTGTACTTAATCATACTAAGTGTCAATTATTACACTGGTAAACAATTAAGATGAAACAACGACTGTCAAGTCCCATGTCTGCTATGACTACTCCCGAATATCTGATGGCGAACGCGAAGAATCATGGAAATGAAAAAGCAATTTCTACGAAGGATTCTGATGGAAATATGAATCATATTAGTTGGAGTGAATTTCATGATCAAACCGCTTCAGTGGCAAAGTCATTAATTGCAATGGGTTTTGAAGAAGGCGATAAATTAAGTATTTATTCATATAACAGAGTAGAATGGTATACTTCTTATCACGCTGCAAATATGTGTAATGGAGCAGCAGTCGGTGTTTACCATACTTGCTCACCAGAAGAAGTAGAATGGGTAGTTGGAAATTCGGATTCAAAGGTTGTTTTTGTTGGAGATAATCCAATGGACGGAGGTAATAAAAAGAAAATGTGTGCATATAGGCTGCATGAAATAATGGACAAATTAACCAAAGTAGAAACTGTAGTGGTAATGGATGGCGTAGATATGCCAGAACATCCTAAATGTATGTCTTGGACTGATTTTATACAGAAAGGAGCAGATGTTGAATATTCAGAGATCGAGAAAAGAGTGGAGAATATTACTCCTGAAGACACATTTTCTCTAATTTATACCTCTGGCACTACTGGTAATCCCAAAGGAGTAGAATTGAGTCACGATAATATTGATTTTGAATTGGCAGAAGTTTGGAAATTGCAGGAGTTTAAAAGAGGATGGGGGTATGTATCTTGGCTCCCTTGTGCACACGTTTTCGGTCAACTAGTAGATTGTCATGCGCATATTCGATGGGGACTACACATGACAGTTGTAGATGCACCGTTGAATGTCATAGATTATGCCAAAGAAGTACAGCCGCACTTATTTATTGGAGTCCCTAGAATTTATGAAAAAGTATACAGTAACTTAGTTGCTAAATTAGGAGGTAAGATTAAACTGGCTAAAGTCCCATTACTAGGTGGAATAATCAAGAAAAAGGCAAAGGAAGCTATTGGCATGTCTAATTGTGTATATGCGATTACAGGGGCAGCACCAATAAATCCAGATATCCTCAAACTATTCCATACACTAGATATTCCACTTTACGAAGGGTATGGGATGACTGAGACTACAGCAGGTGCAAGTCTAGGTTACAAGAAAAACCATAAATTCGGGACAGTAGGGAAACCATTTTCTGGAACAGAACTTATGATTTCGGATACAGGAGAAATATTATTTAGAGGAAGACATGTTATGAAAGGTTACTACAAGAATCCTGAAGCAACTGCAGATACAATTGACGCAGATGGATGGTTACATTCTGGAGATAAGGGAGAAATTGATTCAGATGGATACGTTAAAATCACCGGACGAATCAAAGAATTATACGTGAGTTCTGGTGGGAAAAATATAGCACCTTTAGTTATTGAAGAAACCATGAAATCAATACCAATGGTTTCTCAGTGCATGCTTATTGGGGATGGGAGAAAATATTGTAGTGCATTATTTACTTTAGATGTTGGTGCTATTCTGAGAGATAAACATGGAATGGACCCAGCTAAAATACCAAAGGATCCAGCAGTACAGATTACTACTCTAGAGAGTTTTGGAAAAACGCTATCAGATTATACAGACAGTGAAGAAATATTTAATGAAATGCAAGTTGAAGTAAGCAGGCTAAATGGACAATTTAGCAATCCAGAACAGATTAAGAAATTCACTATATTGCCTAGAGATTTAAATGTAGATTTCGGGGAACTAACTCCTACTTTGAAGATTAGAAGAATACAAATCAGAGAGAATTGGGCTAGTGAAATTGAATCTATGTATGAAGGCGCTTGAAGGTCGGTTACATAATGACGCCTGAAGCATGGTTAGCTCTGGCGACAGTCTTCAGTTTAGGTGCAATGAGCCCTGGTCCATCTCTAGCAGTAATCCTGCGTAATACCTTGGCAGGAGGAAGATCACAAGGGGTAATGACTGGAATCGGACATGGTATAGGTTTCGGGATTTATGCATTTCTTGCAGCGGGAGCATTTGCTACTGCAATTTCCATTCATGAAACTGCTGAAACATGGCTAAAATGGGCAGGAGTATGTATTCTAATTTGGCTTGGATATACATTTCTCAAACATGCAAGAATGGGGCCATCGAAATCTCTCGATGAAAGCCATCAAGATTCGATGAATAAACAAGGATTCATCCAGGGTTTCTCTATAGCTTACTAAATCCAAAGATTCTTGCTTGGATGTTAGCACTTTATACCCCATTTATCGAAGATAATGTAAGTATTGAAACACTTCTTGGTATGGGGGCATTAGGGATGACAATAGATGGGACTTGGTACGTAACCGTAGCATTGGTACTAACAACTGGAGGTCGTGTAGAAAAATTAAGATCTGTATCACACATCATAGATGGGGCAATGGGAGTATTGATGTTTGTCTTTGCAGGGCTTATGATTGCAGGAGTTATTTAATTAAAAATTGTTCCAATAGATGAAAGAAAGGAAAATCATAGAAAAGCAGAAAGAAATTGGAGCAATTATAATTCCCCCAATTAAACCAAAACCTAAAGATTTCCTCTTAGATATGAAACTCCAAACTATAGTGCCAATGTAGAATAAAACAATTAGAATTGGAAGTAGTTGTAGCAATATTCCAACACCACTAATATCGCGGTCACCATCAACAAACGCGTATCTAGGCTGTACATCCTGATCTATAGCATAAGTGAAAGTTTGTTCTTCTATTCTTAAAAGCACATCATACCCTTCCATATCCCCCCAACATGACATAGAGTACCAGTAACTTCCATCATCTGATTGTATCAAGTTATTATTATCTAAAATATCCATATCGAAGTAGCAATATCCCCAAGATTCCGAAGCGCTGAATTCTGTGTGTAACCAATAATCTTTTTCTTGTATTTCTGAGACATCAATATCAGGGATTTTAAAATATGCATCCCATGCATAGTATTCTTTATCTGAAATAATAGTTGTATAGGAATTATCAAATCCAGAAAAATAATAACTATCACCATAATAGGTGTCGTCACCAGCTCTTTCGGCTGACATAGTTACAACAGATGTGATGAAACCAGCGAAAATAGGGATTAGTAATAGACCTATAAGGAATTGAGACATGATAAATTTATTCGGATCATTTGGCGCAATCGAGATATCAGGAGATTGACTAGATATGGTACCTACGTTGCCAGTAAAAATATTCTGAGATACAGAGGATGATGTTTTTTCATCTGGGTTTTTATTATCCCACCAATCACCCTCATCTTCAACCATGAATAACGACCTATACTATCTGAATTCCTAGATTAAAATTATACAAAAACTAGTGGAAGGTGTAATAACAAATCAAGAACTATAGCGAGTGCTCCAGCTTCGGAAGAGGGGTTCGCATCAGTATTACCGCTTGGAGGTGATAAGCGTTGAAGCTCGCCAGCATCAAGCCAAATGGATGCACAATTCGGACAGCCATCTATTTCAATTAATTCAGTAAGAGTACCATCTATTTTTCTGAATGCAAAGTCTCGAACTTTCATACCTGTCTGACAGAATGGACAGCAGATATCTACAGGAATTCCCTCATCTTCGAATCCATCATGAATTGCATCTAATTTTTGACTACAGATTTCAGAATAGGCTGCCTCGGGATTTAGTGCAAGACCTGAACAATTAGGACAATGTGAAATTCCATTTCGTGAAAATACAGACTTTGAAGCATTATCTGGAGATATTAGAGGGCTACCATCACGAGGGCAACACATAACTCCGGTTGTCATAATTCTCCCGAATAAATCATATCTATTCAATACTTACCCGGATAGATGTAAATGTAACTGTTTTTTGAATTGTTTATAATCTGTCGGAACAATATTCATTTGATGACAAAGTATTGCAAATGGTGTGCAGGAAAAATCCCTAATGAATTAGAATTATGTTCAGGCTGTCTAATGTTATCATCTGAATTCATGGGGACAGATGTCAGGCCATTCTTATCAGAGAAAAGGAATAAAGAAATCAATATATTTCTGAAACCAGGTAGAGGACTTAAGATTGAACAAAGGATTCGACATTTAGTACAAGAGGTTGAGGTACCCGTATCGATCCCCCCAATTCTTAAATCCAAACGTAAGAATTCAATAGCACATTGGACTTATGAGTCTACAGAATGGGATGAACTAGTAGACTATTGGAGGAGATTCAATATTCTACGCCCAGGTAATTATTATTTTCCAGACGGCACCTCCCTATCTATCGAGAAGAATCAAAAAATATTCATAGGAAGATACAGATTGGCTCGTAACATACCTATTCTCGATATCGCAGAATGGCTATCTAACTCACTTAGGATAAATTCAATTAAAAATTGGAGTGATTTTATTTTATTATTAGATTGTATTACCACCACTCTGCCAGATAAAAATTACTTTGGAAATAACGAAGAAGAATGGGGTCGGTGGATCAAAGAAAACTCATGGAGAGGTATTGACTATCCAATGAAAGTCCCACCAGGTCATTATATGAATCCTTCAAGAGTTCCGCCGTTCTTAGAATTCATTGAAAGAAAGTGTAGAGAAGAAGGAGACACTAGAGCACCTTCTGAAATAATAAGAGAAAATATTACACTAATGGAAGATGAAAATTTTGGAATAATCGGAGAATTATGGACTGATATATATTATGGGAAGGAGAATTATATTGAAGAATATCAATGTAAAAGTTCCCCTATATTAGTAACTCAAAATCATAGATTGAAGATACTGGTAATTGATAGAAATAAACCTTCAACATGTTCACTTGGTAATGACCCTAGAGATTGGAGGAAATTAATGGCATGTGCACTATTGCCAAATAGAAGTCAGGGATCAGAATTCATACAAGGACTATTGATGAACTGGACCAAAGAATTAGAACTATGGAAACCTAGCCTTAGACAGATACGATCTGCAAGATTATTGCATAATGAAATTGAGAAATTAGGAGATAAATCATCATTAATTCCAATTGACTATAGCAGCGAAAAATCTGGATTAAAAGTTCAAGGGATTTCTGGTATAAACTATGTTATATCTTCTGATGAATCTAATAAATTGAAAGTAGACGCCATACAAAGTATCACGGATATAGATGACGTAGAACATAAAGGATTAGATCTGTGTATAGATCCTTTAATGGATGATCATGAGTTACCATTCGGCGATATAGCAGTAGGTTACGTACTAGCATTACACAACGATGTAGTATCTAGGAATTATATATTCACATTAGACTTCTTCTTGAATGCAATAGATGAGAATACATCAATATTGAAAGATTATAATTATTGGTCAGTAGTTGAACATGATTATCATGCAGGACTAGAATCAATGCATGGACATCATGAAATGGATGAAAATATGGAGAGGGCAATTGAAGAATATGAAAATGACTTAGAAATACAAAGACAGCAACATGAATTTGAACAACAGCAA
>JGI20155J14468_10003123_pt1 | contig 11741 bp, 10 predicted proteins | sample COG_05_FD_14468 | JGI IMG/M metagenome (IMG submission 14468)
TTTTTTGGGTTGCTTTTTTGGTTTCTTTTTCGGCTGTTTTTTTAGTGTGATTGGTTGGTCGAGAACAGAGAAAGAAAAGAAGTTTTGGATAGGACATGTACACACATCACAAATACTTTTGTCTCCCCCCATCGTTTATTTATTCACAGAACACACCGCTCTGCTATGTACGCCTCATCATCATCAGCGACAACACGCGCGCCTTCTCCTCAAAAGTCTTCTTTGACGAGCGCGAAAAGCAGTGGGAGGAGGAAATCTTCCTCCGCTTCTTTCTCATCCTCATTCAAGAAGAAAGTCAATCGAAGTTGTGTGAAAGTGATGGCGAACAACAATAACAACAACAACGAGTCGCGATACGGCGCGTGCTGGCCAGGAACCGCGACGCCGACGCCGGAAGAGTTAGCGTTTGAGTTAGGGAACGGGAACGTGAAGAAGATTTCTTTGCTCGGGTCGACCGGGTCGATTGGGACGCAAACGCTGGACATTGTGGAGGAACACCCGGATAAATTCGAGTGCGTGGCGTTCGCGTGCGGGAGGAACATCGAGTTAGCGGCGAAGCAGATCGAGAAGTTTCAACCGCAAATGGTTTCGGTGCAAGATGGGAAAGATATCGAGAAATTGAAAGAGACTTTGAAAGCGAGCGGGTATAACGGACCGATGCCGGAGTTGGTGTACGGGAACGACGGGATGTGCGCGGTGGCGGCGCACGAGAATTGCGAAGCGGTCGTGACTGGGATTGTCGGGTGCGCTGGGTTGCCGCCGACTGTGGCCGCGATAAACGCAAAGAAAAACATTTGCTTGGCGAATAAGGAGACTTTAATCGCCGGTGGTCCGGCGATTGTGCCGCTGGCGGTGAAGAATGGCGTAAAAATTTTACCCGCGGATTCCGAACACTCCGCGTTGTTTCAATGCATGCAAGGATTACCGCCGGGAGCGTTACGCAGAATAATCTTAACCGCCTCTGGTGGGGCGTTCAGAGACGTCGACCTCGCGGAAATGCAACGCATGGCCGAACAAGAGCCGGAAAAGTTACACGCGAAAGCGACCACGCACCCGAACTGGGACATGGGCGCCAAAATCACCTGCGACTCCGCGACGTTGATGAACAAAGCCTTGGAAGTCATCGAAGCGCACTACCTCTACGGTACCTCCTACGATAACATCGACGTCGTCATCCACCCGCAATCCATCATCCACTCCATGGTCGAAACCGCGGACTCCTCTGTCTTGGCCCAATTAGGCTGGCCGGACATGCGTCTCCCTATCCTTTACACCATGTCCTGGCCGCAACGCGTCAACTGCTCCGAACAAACCTGGCCGCGATTAGATTTCGTCAAAATGGGCGACTTAACCTTCAAAGAACCAGACACGAAAAAGTACCCGAGCTTAACCATGGGCTACGCCGCCGGTCGATTCGGTGGAACCATGACTGGCGTCTTCTCCGCCGCCAACGAACAAGCCGTCGCCATGTTTCTCGAAAAGAAAATCGGCTACTTTGACATTTACAAAACCATCGACATGGCCATGGAAGCGCACAAGAACGATTTGATTTTAGATCCATCTTTGGACGATATCGTGGCGTGCGATTTGTGGGCGAGGCAAAACGTGTTGGATAACGTCACTGCTGGGAAGTTGACCGCGAAAGTGCCGGCGTGAGGAGAGAGAGAGAGATGGAGAGAGAGAGAGAGAGAGCATTTTTATTCCAGCATTTACAATTAAATTTCCATATCCACTAAATTCCCTGCACATTACCTAACTTCCGGAAAACGAACGATGTTGTCGTTCGAGACCGTACCTTCTTTTCGCGCCGTCCTCCCGTCGTCCTCGCGCTCCTCCTCCTCTTCCTCTTCCTTCTCATTCTGCGGCGGAGCAAGTCGTCTTCGTCGCCATCATCATCAAAACGACATCATCACGCGACGTCGTAAGAACCTTCTTGTTAGCGTCAAAGCGTCGTCGTCGTCTTCGGAAGAAGAAGAAGAACAAGAAGAAGGAGAAGAAGGAGAAGAACGCGACGATCCTTCTTTAGAGAAAGAGTTCGAAGAGCGACGGAAACAATCGAACCGAGACTCCGCCGTGGATTGGATTTCCACCTGGAAAACGAATCAAAACGACCCGGAGTTTTTGGCAAAACAAGACATCGAACGACAGGAGAGAAGAGATAAAATTTTAGAAACAGCGCGAAGTTTCGAGTACGTGTTCGTGCACGATTTCATAAGTGGATCGAAACCAAACGATGCATTCGCGCACATGTTTTTGAAGGACGAGTTGGGAAAGTTACAAATCGATGTTTTCGCTCCCGATTTGAGCGGCGTAGAGTCGATTTCTGAAGGCGTGGAGGTGTTGGCGAAAGCGATTGAAGAGAGACAAACGGAGCGCAACGGCGGGAGGGAGAAGAGGCCGCTGAGATTGATCGGGACGAGTGTAGGAGCTTTGTGCTGCGTTCTGTACGCTTCAAAGTGCGATAAGGAAACGTTTGAGGGTACCAATAGTAACGCGAATGGGAGTGAGGTGGATAAGCTTTTCCTCCTGGGACCATGCTTTAACGTCGAAAAATGCTTGTTTAATTATCGGGCGACGTTTAACGTTACTTTTACCGATTCGTTTATCGAAGACGCGAAGAAGATTGACAAATTTCCGTTCGTTACGTGCCCGACGTATATCGTGAGTGGAGCGGACGATACGATTTCGAGTTTGGAAGACGCGGTGCACTGGACGAGGCAAGCGAGTACGCTTTTGAGAGCGACGAACGAAGGCGACGAGGACACGAAAAAGATGAACACGTCGTCGGCGAAGGCAAATAAAGGGAGAGAGGCAGGGGAGAGACGGTTGTTAGAAGTGTCTGGCGTGGGTCATCGCGTGGAAAGCGCGTTACCGCACGCGTTACCTCGGTTTAAAGAGTTTTTCAATTTGCCGAACGTATAGAATAGAAGGAAAATAATTCCAAAAATAGCAAAAGAGGGAGGGGGTTGACTTGGAAGAAAAAAAGGAAGAGTTTCTGATTCATCACATGGATAATGCATCAAAATGATGACGAAACCGATCGAGCGGATAATCCTCGCGTCTCATCCGGAACGACGAGTAGCAGCCGATGTTCCTCCACTATCAGCTCTTTGAGCGAGTATAGCAACACAACCGGGGAGAGTTTACAAGAGGCGAAGAAGCGCGCTTTGAAGGAGTTGGAGACCAGATTTTTACGATGCAAGCAACGCGCGAAAGTGACGCACGAACGTAAGAAAGCGCTCGCAGAAAATGCAAAGCGCATGCGAGAGACTGTTTTACGGCACGACGTGCTCGTTCGCGAGCGCCAAAATCAGTACGGGCGCGCAGAGAAAGCCGAGCAGATTGAAAAAGAGAGCGCGGTTTCGCTGAGTAAGACTGCGGAGATGTGTTTACAGATATTGCGAAAGACAAAAGATCAAATGCGATTTTGCGAGCACAGAGCGAATAGATACGCGATCGCTAAGGACTATCTAGAGACGTTTTTGGCTGAACACGGAGAGAACAAGCACCATGAAGAAAAAGAAGATGAAGAAGATGGAGGACGAGAGACGAATACCACCCCTTGCGACGAATCGCCTTCACCTTCCTCTTCTTCTCTTGTTTCGATCAATCATCATCATCATTATCGTCATAACAGAATGAATTTCGAAGATATATACGATATCATCGTGAGATGCAATTCACTGAAAGCAATCAACGACACCTTAACGGCGAGACGATCTCAAGCTCGAGAAAATGTGCGATTAGAGGCTTCCGAACACGAATCCGCGCTTGCGATGTTTCGCGCGCGGCGTCTCGAACCAGAACAAAATAGCTTGCTTCAATTGCACTCTGAGCTTGAAAACGCGCGCATTCTGTCTTCTCTCGAGAGAGAAAAATCAAAGAAGAAACGCGACGAACAAATGCACGTATCGAAAATTAAATCCACCATCGCCAACCTCTACGAAAACGTCTGCGAGAAGAGCTCGGTCAATCGCTCAATCGAAACTACCGCGAACGAGAGATTAGACAACGACAAAACCGACTCAAAAAAACACCTCGAGGACGTCGCGTCACAACTGCGCCACATAGCACACTTCGCTCGCGATTTCAAACGCATACTCACAAATTCTTGAATCATTTAATAAATATATTTATGGTAGTCAAAGCAAAAACGCTCTGCGAATTCAAACATACTAACACCGCGCTTCGTAACGCTCTCCTACAAAAAATCTAACGCCTGTTACCACCGCTCTTCTGTTGCCGCCTCTCTCGTCTCTCCCGCATCCTCTTCTCGTGTTTGCTCTCCCGTTCCTCCGTCGAATCGTTCTTGTTATTCATCCTAAAATTCTTCACGTATGGCCCGACGTACCCCCACAACGCGTACGCGCCGTACGCAGGGACAAAATACGTCAAGTACCAAAACCTATCGCTCACGAACGAGCTCAACCACATGCTCGCGCACGTCACGTACACGCAGTCGTAATAATACTGCGTCAAACCAGGTTGCGATAAATCCATGCCAGGGTCGACCAGTTCTTTCGTGTGCGCATCGTACGTCGGTTTTGCGTGTTTCAGTAAACTCCGGTAGCAAAACAAACACGCGCACGACCAGAAGACGGTGTGGAATTTCCAAATCGGATGTTCGGATGATGATGATGATGATCTAAATTGCCACACGAATCGAACGAGCACGTGTTGCAGAAAAGAGACAGACACGAGTTTGTGGAGGAAAGAAATTCTCGCGCGGTTGCGCTGGATGATTTTTTTCGCGCTGTCGCCTGCCATTTTGATTGAGATCGTGAGTCCTTTGCGCGTGGTTTGTGTGGTTTTTCAATGGAGAATTCGCTTCACGATTGGAAAATTGCATCACAAAAAATATGGTACCGAATACAACTCTTTCGATGCGTTACGCGCCGCGTTTGCCGATTCAGCCGATTCAGACGAAGCGTTCTGCGACGACAACAGCTTCGAGGAGCGAGCGATTGGTAGTTTTGAAGAAGAAGAGCATCATCAAAACTGCTCGTTTGGGTTCTTTTTCTTCTGATGATGTTGATGGCACTGGACTCAACATTTACCTAACACAACGCGCTTCGTCGGTCGTCGCGAGGAGTAATACTACGATGGTTCTTTCGATGATGATTGCAGCAGCGGAGGAGGATAAGGATGAGGCAAAAGCGGAGAGCTCGGTGATTGTCGGCGCTGGCCCAACTGGTCTCGTCACCGCCATCATGCTCGCTCGCAGAGGTTGGAAGAACGTGAGAGTCCTCGAAAAAAGAAACAAACCGGAAAAGGCGAACAACGCGGACGTTTGGGGGGATCCTCAGAGGAGTTATAACATCGGCTTATCCGCTCGAGGACAACTGGCGTTGCAGAAATACGATTTATTAGACGTGGCGACGGAGTATGCGAAGCGAGTCAAGGGAAGGTGCGACTTCGATAAAGACGGAAACCCGGTGGAGAAGTTGGTACAAAAGAAGTTTGACACGCAAGTCATTCAGAGGGATCGATTGGTGGCGGCGCTTTTGGAAGAGGTCGAGAGTAATTATGCGGACAGCGTAACGGTCGAGCACGGTGTCGCGGTGAATTCGTGCACGTTTTCGGAGAGTGGCGATAAAGCGACGTTGGAAATTTTCGAGTGTAAAGAAGACGGCGATTATTGCGACACGAAGGCGAAGGAGACGATCGAAACGTCGTTGGTTATTGGCGCGGAAGGAAACGCAGGAAAACGAGGGAGCGCGGTGATTCGAGCGATGGATGAGAGTGAAATGTGCAAGACTAAGATGGTAAAGTTGAAAGAAAGGATTGAATCTACGAGAGTGTATAAGATTATTCCTATTGAACTACCGGATGGGTTTCGGACCGATTTGAACTATTCCTCGAGAACCGGGAAAGGCGTCGCGATGGAGTGTTTGCCGACGAAAGAAGGTCTCTTGGTCGGTGTTTTGTTGGTTAAACCTACGGACGAGGAAACGTGCCTGAAACTCTCCGACCCGAAGAAATTAAGAGAGTATTTGGACAGCGATTTCCCGATGTTTTCGAAAATGGTCAGCGACGAAAACGTCGAGAAGGTTGCGAAATCTAAATTTTCCGGTTTGCCGAATTTTCAATACGCCGGGGGCGCTTTACATCTTGGCAGTTGCGCGGGATTAATCGGCGATGCTATTCACACGGTCAAACCGTACTTTGGGATGGGCGTAAATTCGGCGTTTGAAGACGTGACTGTTTTGGAAGAGTGCATCGAGAACGCTAAAGGCGATTCGAAGATTTTTTTACCGCTTTACTCGAAAAAACGAGCCGCAGACGCCAAAGCGCTCGTGGAAATCTCGCACGGTTTCGATGGTGGATTCTTAACGTTCGTGTTACCATTAATATTGGATTCTATTTTTCACCGCATCGCGCCGTGGTTATTTATGCCGAATACGATTCAAATGTTACAAAAAGACGACTGGAGTTTTGTGCGAACCAGTCGACGAAAACGGTTCGATCGAACGTTACAGGTTTCGATTCTCGCGTCTATTTTCGCAGGATCGGTGAGCTTAGTGATGATGCTCGTCAAGTTTCTGTGGAGTAAAAAGTTTTTTCTAGCGTAAAATGTATGATGCGAATTGATAACGGGTACCCTCTATGCTTTATTCTATCATCTATCTCTTTGAAGAAGGCCCCGGTCCGTCCCAGGAATTCGCGAGCGTATGGTTGTTCAACTGGAACTCCTTGTACTCTTTACTCTCAAAATACGCCTTCAACTCGGGCCTGCTCTTCATCTCCGCGTGAAACTTCTTCAATCTCGGAAACTCACTCAACATGTCTTGCTTCTCCACAGCTTCCCCATCTTTTCCGCGCACTAACGTCTGATAGTGTTCGTGTTGGTCGATCATCTCAAACGCGTGAAAATCGCAGGACGACACCGCGTCTTTCTTCGCGAAATACGTAAAATCGTGAAACTGTAACCAACTCTCCAGCTTCTCGTACGTCTTTTTGCACGCGCCAAGATGTTCAGGAAGTCGCTCGTAAAACTCACTCTGCGTTCGCACGCTGTTCGGAAACTTATACACGAGGCGAATGACGCTATTCCGCAAATCGAATATCTCCATCGCAATCTGCGCGTTTCGTAACCTCTGGTCAGAGTTCTCGTCTGTCTCGTCCACGCCAATCTTTCTGCCGAGGTAGTCACAGATGCACAAAAACTGCACGATGGTTTTCTTCTCCTCGTGGTCGATCAAATACGGGATATTCGCCAAAGGATTCGCGTCTTTGATCATCTCCACTTTATCTCGCTTGAACCATTCGTTCACTCCGTTTGCATCTTGCGCGTATTGCACGTCTTTGAAGTTCATCTCAGCGCCGCCACGATGGGTATACTTTCCCCAGTGTAAAAGCATGCGTATGGCGGCTCCAAGACCTCGCATTTGCCAGTACCCCATGGTAAAACGAGGTTGTTGTCCCTCCCCCGTCTCTTCTTCGGCCGTTTCGCTTTTCCATTTTGGTTGCGGAGGCGTCATGTTTGTTCTCTTTTGTGTCGTAAACGAAAGAGTCAACGCTTTCCGTATCTGCTCTTTTTTCCCAAGAAGGGGAGTTTAGGGGTCTGTCTCCTCACTCTTTTTCCCTCCTTGCACTCGACGCACGCACGCGCTTTACATGCGCTTCAACGCCTCGTCCGGCGGCCCGTTTTCGTTGAGTGCTCTGCAACAACACAGACCAAACTGCTTGTGCTGCGTGGGCCAACCGGACCCGGCCTTCGAAAAGGCGATTGAGAATTTGAAACGATTAGCAACACCATCAACAACTACAAAACACCTAAACGCAGCAATAAAAGCGGTCGAGGAAGAAGAAGGAAGAGACGAAGGGGCAGCAAATGCGCCGTCGTTTGCGAAGTCTGAAAGTATTTCAGGGATAAATCAAACCGTCGCGGAGAGTTTCGTTCGCATGTGTCGCAGCAACGGAAGCGGCAAAATGCGATTGAGTAAATCGAAGCAGAAGGTTGCGATGAAGTTGAAGATGAAATTCGAGGCGCGGTTATTTACAGCGGAGGAAATCGAGAGGATGCAAGAGGCGGTTTTGGAAGCGTACGAGGAAACTTTGGATTTAGAAGAGAAGAAGATGAAGACCTGAAGAAGAAGAAGAAGAAGACATCATGGCATCGAAAGTTATCGAAAGGATAGAGCAGAAAGTATCCGACGACCCCGACGCGAAAGCGATCGTCGAACACGATCCTTTCTCGTCCTCACGCGATGGAAAGACAGTCTCGACGAGTTATGGCGACTTGTGGACGAAGAGCGGGAGGATGGCGAAGACGCTTATACGCTCATCGGAGATGCGCGGCGTCGAGATGGTAGGCGTCGCGGTTAATGAGGGATACATGTTGCACGTGTGCCAGGTGGCTGTGCTTAGAGCGGGGAAGACCTTCGTGCCAATATCGATAGAAGAAGGAGGTCGGCGAAGGTTGAATGCGGTGTGCGAGTTGTGCGAGTTTGCGTCTGTCGTGGTTAGGGATTGGACGCATAAGGAAGCTTTGCTTGAAATGTTAGATGCGTCGAAAAGGAGGTGGATGGAAGACAGGGTCGTCGTTGCGGATGAAGCGGTCGTTAGCTCGGACGAACGAAGAAGGGCTCCACTCATATCATCATTGGTAGAAAGAAAGGAAACATTCGTTTCGCACGTGTTTTTTACGAGTGGTTCGACCGGTGCCCCTAAAGGCTGTGTCGTCTCGGAGAAGGCGCTGTTTTCATACTGCTCGGCGAGAAACGATAAACTGAAGATTACAGAGACGAGTCGCGTTTTCATGGCGTCTTCTTCTACCTTTGATCCGAGTTATGGCGACGCTTTAAGCTGCTTCATCGCCGGTGGCACTTTGCACGTTGGGAATACGAAAACGGCGACGTTTGAACATTTAGGTGTATTACTCGGAAGATCTCAGGCGAATTTTTGCGCGTTGACGCCGTCGCTAGCCTCGACGATTTCGGATGCAGATTTGCAAGCGATTGAGAACCCGTTGCTCATTACGTTAGGTGGCGAACGCGCGAGCACAAAACTTCTCGAAAAACTTCTCGATGTAAAGAATATTAAAGTTGCAAACACATACGGGGTGACAGAATGTACGGTGTATCAAACCTTTGGGTTGATGCGTGACGCTTCAGATTCAAAGAAAATTGGCAAACCACTTGACGGTGTTTCTATCGTTCTCGCTCGCGACGACTTGAACAAAATATTGGATCCAAATCTCGATCGTGGAAAGATTGGAGAGATTTATGTAAGCGGCGATCAAGTCGGCGAAGGCTATTTTAAAGCCGAAGAGCTCACTCGCGAGAGATTTATTACGCTGAACGACGCGCGATACTTTCGAACGGGTGATTTTGCAAAATACGACGAAGAGTCTGAGGAGTGCGAATTAGTTTTCCTAGGACGGAAAGACTCACAAGTAAAAATAAATGGCGTTCGCATTGAACTCGAGGAGGTTGAAAGCCTAGCGATGGAGGCATGCGAGCGATTCGTGAGTGCCATCGCGGCGTGCGCTTTTTCAAAATCTGAGCTGGTCTTATTTTGCTGCGTTCCAGAAACCTCTTTTGAAGGCTTAGTGTCGATTAAACCAGACCTCGTCGATGCCATACGGTGGTGCATCTCGAAGACCTTACCGAAATTTATGTGGCCGAAACAGATTTTCATCCTGGACGAACCCAATTTGCCGCTCTCTGCGAACGGCAAAATTGATCGGCGTTTGCTTCTTTCTGAGGAATATATGGGGATGCTCATAGCGGAGAAAATGACAAATCTACGCGTTGGTGAAGAAGATGAAAACGATCTTTGTCTCGAGACTCCGCTCGATTTTGCCATTGCAGACGCGTGGCGATGGGCTTTGAATCTTGATGCAAGCGACGGCAAATCTGTCTTGCGTTTGAACTCTAATTTTCTCTTTATGGGTGGTGATTCGTTGGGTGCATTGAGCGCCGTTCGGAAGCTGAGAGAAACTCTCAGCCAAATCCCAACTATATCACCGAGTGGAATGGATGGTATTGGAATCTTTGGCGAAGATTTCGGCGCGTTGAGCCCGCACGAACTTTTGCAAAGACCGGTTTTGCTGACGTTCGCTTCGCATCTCGCCTCGACGCTAAATTTGCCAAAATCGTGGACGGAACGAAAAGGAGGAATATCAGAGAAACGAGACTCGACAGGCGTCGAAGCACGTTCTGAATACGAATTATCGCTCATACGTTTGCTCGTAAAATCAAATCAGTTCAAAGCAATCGAGGCGATTTTGAAAGTTTACGAGAGCGAGGAGCGCTCTCCTCCTCGCGACGACGCGGCGGTATGTCTCGCGTGTCAACTCGGTCACACCGAGTCCCTCGACATTCTGATAAAAATGAGTGTCTTTGAATCAGAGTTGGAACACTGCCGAGGTGCACGAAATGCAAATTTGCTCCACTGCGCAGCTCGAAACCCGGCAAAAGCGGGAAAAGTGCTCACGATACTCGCAAAAAATTGCTCTGAATCCGTGTTGGCAAAACTCATGCAAAGCAAAGACGACGACGGTCAAATTCCATTACACGCCCTCGCAAGATTTGGTGCGAGTCGCTCGCTCATAAACGACTTTCTTTTGATTTCCAAGAAATCAGGAAAGGATTTGATCAACGCGCGCGACGGATTTGAAAGGACACCTTTGCACTGGGCGTCTGTAAACGGAAACAAAAACACGCTTTGTGCGCTTCTCGAGTTTGGAGCAGACAAGTCTTTGAAAGATGGAAATGGTGAAACATCATTAGACGCAGCTGAGCGCAGGGCTTTATGCGCATCGAGCGAACGCATTCCAGGTGAACGTCCGAGCAAATGGGCGGACATTGCCACCGTCCTTGGCGGTTCCGGCAGCACGAAACACCTCAAGGGAAAGAGGTAAAATATACCGCGCGTAGAATTAGAAATGTAGAATGTAGAAAGTGCAAGCGCTAGATACTAGTAATACTCTATAACTACAACGCCTCACGACTTTTTAGCGTTCGCGAATAAATCTTTCACGTCCCAATCGTCACCCGCGTCGTCGTCGTCCTCGTCGTCGTCTTCTCTTTTCCCTTTCTTCTTCCCTCCATTTTTACCTAAAAACTTCTCCAACTCTCCAACCCTCCCACTATCGTTCAACCCGATTGCAAAATACGCCAAATGCCTCCTTTTCCTCGCCATCAGCGCTTTCTCGTCGACCGTGTCTCCCATCAGTTCCAATTTCCTCTGTTCCTCCGCTTTCACTTTCTCCCTCTTTTCCTTGAGACTTTTCTTCCGTTTCTTCAATTTATGCTTGCGAATTTTGTTTTGTTCCGATGATGATGACGAGAACGTGCCTCTTCCTTCCTTCGCGCGTTTGAGCGATTGTTTGACCAGTTTGGAGGACATGATGTGGTTGTGAATTAGTATTATTAGTACTAGTATTAGTATTATTCCACGAGAGCTTCTTCTTCTTCTTCTTCTTCTTCTTCTTCTTGTTAGTGTTGTCGGTGAATAATGCGACCGAAAAGAGCCGCCAAATACTGAAGAACAAGAAGTAATGAAAAACAGACGAAAACGCGTTGCAGAGTGAAAATGTGGCAGAAGGAGCAAAAAAAAACAAAAAATTCAAAAAACTTCAAAGCAGCAACAACAACAACTTCATTACCATCATCATCATCAAAAGCGGGCTTCTCTGCGCTCTGCCTTTGTCGCCTTAAACAACGGAACGATCGCTCGGTGCAGAGCTTATATATATATATATATATATAAACGCGCGATGTCTTCAAAACTCT
>JGI20155J14468_10003126_pt1 | contig 11728 bp, 9 predicted proteins | sample COG_05_FD_14468 | JGI IMG/M metagenome (IMG submission 14468)
GCGCAGGTACTTGGAAGCCATCGAATACGGCGCGGGAAATGATTCCGTCGATAAGGAAATTCAAAGAAGAAGTCGCTCGTCTTAGAGACAAAATAGAGTAAAGAGAGAGAAAGAATTAAAATTTTGTAACAACACCGTTTGAAGAAAAAGCAGCTTTGAAAATTTCAACCTTTTTTACAAAGAACCTTTTCTCTTTGGGAAGAAGGAATTCAATTCCAATTTCGTCACCACAAATCCCTTTCTCTCTGTCTCTTTCGCGGGTTGGCGAGAAACGCAGACAAAAGAGGACGACGACAAAATGTCCGACGAAGGGATGGTGACGATGGACGAGGACGAGGAGATCGGTCAGGTGCGTTTTGTCGAGTATATACGTGTTCTCTGTTTTTCTCTCCCTTTTGATCGCAGAGATGGCGGAGAGATGATGATCATCACATCACGTCGTCTTCATTCGTCGTCGTCGTCATCGCTGGTGGTTTCTACCGCGCGTTGTTGTTGTGCGAATTGCCAAATCACTCGAAACTCTTCTTTTGGCCGTGTGTGCGAGAAGAGAGAGAGAGAGTGAGACGTCTTCTCTCGCTCTCTCAAAGTCGAAAGAGAGGACGACGATCAATCCTACGAGCGAAGACGTCTCTCTCTCTCTGAATGTGTCTCTCTGCTTTTCTTTTTTGTTCTTCCTCTCTCTCTCTCTCTCTCTCTCTCGGGAGAGCGTGTTACGCGTTGGATCGCAACTTAACTGACCTCTTTCTTTCTTTCTTTCTTTCTTTCTTTCTTGCGTTCGTTATCATCAAAACAGGAGGACGCCTGGACGGTCATCTCGGCTTTTTTCGAGGAGAAAGGTTTAGTTCGACAGCAATTGGATTCGTTCAACGAATTCATTCAACACACGATGCAGGAAATCGTGGACGAGATGTCTACTTTTGAGTTAAGTCCGGAACATCAACACGTTCCCGGGGAAGAGATGGATGAAAGCGAGAAGAAGACGGTGTCGGTGTCGTTTGGGCAGATTTACTTATCGAAACCGATGGTGACGGAAGCGGACGGGATGACGTCGACGTTGTTTCCGAAAGAGGCGAGGTTGCGAAACTTGACGTATTCGGCGCCGTTGTACGTGGATATGCGGAAGAAAATCACCACCGTGACTCAAAATAGCGAAGAAGAAGGTGGAGGAGAGAAAATTAACGAAGAAATTGAAGACATTAATAAAGTGTTCATCGGAAAAGTGCCGATTATGTTGCGCTCGGAGTATTGCTCTTTACACGACCACACGGATAAGGAGTTGACCGAGTTAGGGGAGTGTCCGTACGATGAAGGTGGATATTTCATCATCAACGGTTCTGAGAAAGTATTAATCGCGCAAGAACGCATGGCAGCGAACTCTGTGTACGTGTTTATGAAGCGTCAACCGAGCAAGGTGTTGTATGTCTCGGAGTGTCGCTCGCAGCCGGAATCCGGTATTCGAGGCGCGTCGGCGTGTGTGGTGAAACAATTACACGGACAAGGGAAGAACTCTCCGGGTCCGTTACACGTGACGTTGCCGTATATTCGCTCGGATATCCCGATCTTTATCGCCTTCAGAGCGTTAGGCTTTGTGGCGGATAAGGATATTTTAGAGCACATCGTGTACGACTTTGGCGACAATGAAATGATGGATTTGTTGCGACCTTCGATCGAGGAGGCGCAAGTGATTCAGTCGCAAGCAGTCGCGTTGGATTACATTGGTAAAAGAGGCTCCGCGGTTGGTGTGGCCAGAGATAAGAGAATTAAGTACGCGCGTGAAATTCTTCAAAAAGAGTTGTTGCCGCACGTCGGCGTCGGGGAAGATTGCGAAACGAAGAAAGCGTATTATATGGGATACATGATTCACCGTTTGTTGCTCGTTTCTCTTGGACGACGAAAGGAGGACGACAGAGATCACTACGGAAATAAACGTTTGGATTTAGGTGGTCCACTTCTCGCGCAACTCTTCCGTTCACTCTTCCGAAAAGTCACCAAAGACGTTCGCCTGTATTGCCAACGGTGCATCGATTCAGGCAAAGAAATCTCGCTCACGCTCGCGGTAAAAGCAAAAACAATCACGCACGGTTTGAAATATTCTTTGGCGACTGGGAACTGGGGCGCGCAAGGCGCCGCCGACGTCAGAGCGGGCGTGTCTCAGGTTTTGAACAGACTCAGTTTCTCGTCGACGTTATCGCACTTGAGACGTATCAACTCGCCAATCGGTCGTGAAGGTAAACTCGCCAAGCCGCGTCAGTTACACAACTCGTTATGGGGTATGATTTGCCCCGCTGAAACGCCAGAAGGCCAAGCCGTCGGTCTCGTGAAGAACCTTTCGTTGATGGCTTTGGTATCGGTAGGCTCTCCATCCGCGCCGATCCTGGAGTTTCTCGAGGAGTGGACCATGGAAAACCTTGAAGAAATCTCACCCTCTGTAATTCCGCACGCTACGAAAATCTTCGTTAACGGTGTTTGGGTTGGTGTTCATCGAGATCCAGGAGACCTCGTGCGCACGTTGCGTGAATTGAGACGAAAAGTCGACATCACTACGGAGTGCGGCATCGTCCACGACATTCGCTTGCGCGAGTTACGACTTTGGACGGATTATGGGAGATGTACTCGACCGTTGTTCATTGTTGAAGATCAGAAGTTGGTCATGAAACGTTCGAACGTAGAGCTCTTGCAAGAAAAAGACGAAACCGGGTACACTTGGAACGATTTGGTCACCTCGGGATTCATAGAATACGTCGATACGGAGGAGGAAGAGACGACGATGATTTCCATGACCATCGAAGATTTACTCGCGGCGCAAACCGCCGAAGCTGCCGGACGGGGTTTGAACATTAAATACACGCACTGTGAAATCCATCCGTCGATGATTTTAGGTATTTGCGCGTCGATTATTCCGTTTCCCGATCACAACCAGTCGCCAAGAAACACGTACCAATCGGCGATGGGTAAGCAAGCGATGGGGATGTACGTCACCAATTACCAAACGAGAATGGATACGCTAGGGTACGTTTTATTTTACCCGCAAAAGCCATTAGTTACAACCAGAGCTATGGAATACGTGCACTTTCGAGAATTGCCGGCGGGTTGTAACGCCGTCGTTGCCATTATGTGCTACACAGGTTACAACCAAGAAGATTCCGTGTTGATGAACCAATCGTCCATCGATCGCGGGTTGTTCCGTTCCATTTATTATCGATCGTTCAAAGACGAGGAGAAGAAAATGGGATCGTTGGCGAAGGAAGAGTTGGAGAGACCCGATCGCGATTCGTGTCTAGGCATGCGTCACGGCACGTACGACAAACTCGACGAAGACGGTTTGATATGCCCAGGGACTCGCGTTTCGGGAGAAGACATCATCATTGGTAAAACGACGCCGTTGCCGGAAGACGACCCGATGCTTCAATCGAAAAGATTTACCAAGAGAGATTGTTCCACGGGCATGAAATCGTCCGAAACTGGTATCATCGATCAAGTGTTGTTAACTACGAACGACCAAGGTTTGCGATTCGTGAAGATTCGTGTTCGATCGGTGCGTACGCCGCAAGTCGGCGATAAGTTTTCCTCTCGTCACGGTCAAAAAGGTACCGTCGGTATGACGTACACGCAAGAGGACATGCCTTTCACCGCGCAAGGCATCACTCCAGATATCATCGTAAATCCGCACGCCATCCCGTCTCGAATGACCATCGGTCAGCTCGTCGAGTGCGTCATGGGCAAAGTCGCGTGCATGATGGGCAAAGAAGGCGACGCAACACCGTTTGCCCCCGTCACGGTGGAAGATATTTCGGACATGTTGCACCAGTGCGGCTACCAAAAGCGTGGTAACGAAGTCTTGTACAACGGACACACTGGGAGAAAACTCGACGCGCAAATCTTTATCGGCCCGACGTATTATCAGCGTTTGAAGCACATGGTGGACGATAAAATTCACTCGCGCGGCCGAGGTCCCGTCCAAATTTTGACTCGTCAACCCATGGAAGGTCGTTCGCGAGATGGTGGTTTACGTTTCGGGGAAATGGAGCGCGATTGCATCATCAGTCATGGCTCTGCTGCATTCTTAAAAGAACGTTTGATGGATCAATCCGACGCCTACCGCGTTCATGTCTGTCAGAAGTGCGGCTTGATTGCCGTCGCCAACTTGAAAAATCAAACGTTCGAGTGTTGCAAAAATCCAAACGAAAGAACTGGCATCGTTCAGATTATGTTGCCGTACGCGTGTAAGTTGATGTTCCAAGAGTTGATGTCCATGGGTATCGCTCCGCGTCTCTTGACTTAGAAAAGACGATAAACTACATATGAATGAAGAAAACAAAACAAAGAAAAAAAGAAGAAAGACTTAGCACATCAAATAAAATGACCCAACTTGTAGTAGAGAATATAAAAGTATTCAATTTAGATCATCGTTATCGTAAACATTATGCGTCATTTTTGCAGCTTTTTCGTACGCGCGTCGAACGACCGTTTGAGGAGACACTGATCTTTCATGCGTACCGCAACGATCGTCGTCCTCGTTTTCATCTCGAGAGTCCTCCGTGCGCATCAACTTCATCGCCTCTAAATTCAACGCGCACACACCTCGCATGAACGCTTGTCTCATCGTCTGTTCCATCTGATTCGACCTCGCGTCTGTCTCTGCGAGCTTTTTGTTTGCAATTTCCAACTGCCTTCTCAACGCTTCCGCGTCTCGATCGATTTCATTGTTCGGCGTTGACCCCCCACCTAAGCCGCCGCCGCCTCGCATCGAAGCGAATTGCGCAAACGCGTACGACGACTCGCTTGATCTTCTCTCTTTTAACGCTCTCGCAATCTTCGCGTTCTTTCTGAACGTGCAAAATGCTTTGCGTAAAACCATACTTTCGCGAATTCTCCTTCCTGGCTCGTTCGCTTCTTTCGTCTTCTCCCTCCACACTCTCAACGTCCGCGCGGCGAATCGAGCGTTTCTCTTGAACTCACCTAATTTCCTCACCTTTTCCACCACGTTTGATTCAATCTCCACTTTCCGTTGCAACGCTTTCTCCAACTTTTGAATAGTTCCTTTCATCCGTTTCACTTCTCGATCGTGTTTTTGGTGCGTCCGGTGAAACCTCTCCGTCGCTTGTCGATGTAACTGCTCGATTTTCTGCACCACGCCGTCTCTCGCTCGCGCGAAATCGAACGAAATTCTATTCGCTTCGCTGTGTACGTCCACTTTCCACGGGTTTGGAGGTTTATTTGCATTCATGGTCGTCGTCGTCGTCGTCGCGTTGGTGTTGTTCGAACACGACGAAAACTCGCTCGCGTTATCTTCCTCGAAGAAAACATCTTCCTCCTCTTTCGTGGCGTCGTCGTCCTCCCTGATGATCTCAACCGGTACTCGCCTCGGCGGCGCCATATTCACGGGATCTTTCACGCGGCGGACGGTTTTTGTTGTCGCTGCTGCTGTTGTTGTTGTCGCGCGGGGCTTCTGGTTCGTTGCATGTCGCATGTGATTCGTGAAATGGGGAGACCCCGGAGGAGAAGCGGAGAAAGAGTTGCGACGAGAAGCAGCAGCAGCGCTCGAACTGACGAGCAACGATGATTGCGAAGAGGAGGAGGACTTGAGATGATGATGCGAAAAGCGGGAGTCCTCGTCTGAATCGTCGTCCAGTAACAGCAGCGGAATAGTCGTCGTCGTTGACATTTTTTATTATGCGTGTAGTCTTTTGTGGATTTTTGACTTTTCTTTCTGTCTTCCGAAAAAGAAAGCGTTGACCATCAATCGTTATAAGAGACAACCTACTGTACGAGCTACATTTTTTCTCAAGTACTATCATCCATTCGATTCCATTTCGAAAGCCATGCCACCTTCGCTTTCACTGTTCGCGTTTTTATACGCGTTCGATTTATGTTTTGGCGTAAATTTCCATCCTTCCGGGGCTTTTCCTAATAATTTCTCGCACAAATCACACCAGACGGAGGCGTCGTCGCTGGCTAACATCGTCTCCATGTCGTCCCGACCGACGAATTTCGGAGGTCGTTGGGTCATGGAGACGTTAGGGAGTTGACCGTTGATGGTTTCTAATATACCAACTGGTGTGTAACGGTACGTGAAACTCATCCACTCGAGAAGAAATCGACGAGTTTGTTCCACGCCGCGTTCGTCCGATCCCCAATGTTCTAAACCGAATCTGGCGAAATCTTTCAAAATTTCGAACCGCTCGTGACTGCTAATGTCCCAGTTGCGTTGTTCTTTGATTTCGGTAAATATCCACGGTTTCACTAAGGCACCTCGAGCAATCATACACGTGGCTATAGAATCTTGATTCTTTACTACGTTTTCTACGTAATCGTGGTACGTATAAATATCGCCGTTACCGATGATTGGCACCGAAGACGCGTCGGCGACTTTTCTGATGTACTCCCAATCGGCTTCACGCGAGTATCTTTGCGCTCGCGTTCGACCGTGTAGCGTTAACGCAGATGCCCCCCACTCTTTGATTCTTGGTACAAACGTGTGCGCAACCCTCGACGTGTCTTTATACCCCATTCTCGTTTTAAACGTCAACGGCACGGAGCAAATCAAATTCGAGCTTCGAACGAGTTCTTCCATGCGCTTTGGTTTCTCGAGCAACATCGACCCCGCGCCTTTGTTACATATTAAATCAATAGGGCATCCCATGTTAATGTCAATGAAATCGCACTCGATGGTGTCGTCTAACGCTTGGACGCATCTCCCCAAAGAATCGGAATGGCCACCGCAAATTTGGACGCCGAATATGTCCTCAGATTTATGTCGGCGCACCAACGCCCACTCTCTGGCGTCGCCTTTGAGTAAGCTCGTGGCTAAAGCCATCTCGCCGCACGTGATGTCCGCACCAAGCGTTTTACACAATCGCCGAAACGGTAAATTACCGACCGTCGTTAACGGTGCCAGGTATAACTTGTTCTTGAAATCAATCGTCTTCTTTCTTTCGGCTTGAGCAGTTGATCGACGGATGCCGTTTTGTTTTCGTCTTCTTTATCAAAAGCTGGTTCAGAAGTAACTTTGTTGTTGTTGTTGTTGTTGCCGTCGTCGTCGTCGTCGTCGGAATACTCGTCCGCGTTTTCAGCTATGACTCTCTTCTCGTTCTCGCTTGTTTTCATTCTCTTGTATTTTTGTTGCTGTTGATTTTTGCCGTCGTTGTCCTTCCGATTATTAGTACTGTTATCTCCTCCGCCCCTCACCTCATCACTCGTCCGTAACCCCATAGCCTTCAAAATACCATCCGCGCGGCTAAAATCAAACGTCCTCCTCGCCAGTGCATATTTCACGTCGTTCGTCACGTCGTTCGTATCGTCCCTCGGATTCGCCACCGGCGCCTCGAACAACGCAATCGCCTCGTCCTCCTCGTCCGGCGCGAAACCGTCCTCGTGTGAACCAGAAAACCGACACGCGAGGCCAAACGGACACTTCTCGCTCCCAAACGGGCACCATCCCGGTAAGTCTTTCTTCTTCATCTTCAGTCTGTAATAGTCCGCGTCGTGCGAAAATCGACACGTCTCGCCTTTTGCGCAAGAGGCGTTCTTCAGGAATTGGAAACACATTTGCACCTCTTCGTTGTCCTCTCCGCCTTCGTTTCTTCTCTTTCCTTTCTTCATCGTCATCGCTTTTTTCATCTTTTTCGTGCGCTTTTGGAACCCGCCGGACGTTTTTCCTCCTGCTCTTTCTTCTTCGTCTTCGGGAGTCGTCCCAACTGTTTCCGTCGTTTCCGTCGAACGTTTCGCGCGCTCGCGGATGAACTTTTCCTGCACGGGAACTTCGCCTCGTCTCACGCGCGCTTCCAACGCGAGTGGTGGTTTCCAAGCTTCAACGACGTCGTTTTTGTCGAGAGTATCATCGTCGCTTTTTGATGGCGGAGTCATCTCTCGTCGCGCGGTATGTGTCGTTCGTTCGTTTCCCTTTCCGCGCGCTGTTTTTGGGGAACTTTTGGGGGGAAATGCATCACAAGAAGCGCTCTCGAGAAGAGGGGGAAGAAATGGCGCCGAATGCACGAAGAAGCGAGAGGAGGAGGAGAACAAAACGAGAAAACGATGGTTACGCTCCCCTCGTTCAATCGTTTTCTTTGTTTTTCTTCTTTTCTCGCGCGGTATTCTTCGTCTTCTTCTTCGAAAAGAATCCATCCGCGAGGATGATGATGATGATGATTGGAAAGGTGGACGCGTACTCCTCCGGCGCGGGAAGTTGCGACTTTGACGGCGTTTTACACGGCCTTCCATCGACGAAACCGTCCGATTTGAATCACGACTTCACATTTACGCTCGGTTCACCGGGGATTAACGTCCCAGGCGCGGCCGTGTACGCGCAAATATCTGGAAAACGGAACTATAAAGGGTTCATGATATACGCGGTCGATGAAAAGACGAACAAACCTGTTGGAAAATGGCTGCAGAAAGACATGCCGAATCGGGCGCAGATCCACCCGATGTGCGGGCCAACGCACGCGACGCACGATATTTCACACTCGAAAGATGGAGGGCAAAAGCGAGACGTGTTACCTTGGGTGGTACCGGTGGATGTTCCCGAGCGCGTGACGTTTAAAGTGACCGTGGTGGAGGAGTACGAGACGTGGTACGCGTTTGAGATGAAGTACGAGAGAGGGAGCGCGAGAGCGGGAGGGGTGGACGGGCTGAAGCTGATTGAGGAAGATGTGCGAGAGATGGATAGAAATGGGAATAAAGCGCCGAGTTTAGGAGCGGCGATGCGTGGTGGGTACGCGCCAACGGTAACGGACGATGCGAGCGGGAGTAGCGACGGCGAAGAACGAGAAGAGGAGAGTCGCGAGGCGTTCTTAGCGGCGAAAGATCCAGAAGGAACGCAATATAAAGCTAAACACGGACAGAAGAAGGAGTTCCACAAAACGTTTCACAGCAAATTGGCAAAAGGAGGCGACAACAAAGACGTATACATAGTCGACCCGAAACTGAGAGCGAAGAAAGCCTCGGATCGAGTTTCGGAAGAGACGAAATCGTTGCAACGAAGAACCTTCGGCAGAGTCGCGCACGGCGCGTGCATGTTTATTTTATGGGTCGTGTTTGCACCCGTTTCGGCATCTATCGCTCGCTACGGTAAAGGTAATGCCACCGGTTGGTTCACCGTGCACAAATCTTTGAGCGCCGTCATTCTTTACGGCACTCTGTTTGGTATCTTTGGCATCCTCTTCCTCCGAGGTTTCTCCACGCCGTGGGGGCCTCACGGTACCTTCGGCTTGAAAACCTTAGGTCTGTGCGTCGTCCAAATGACGCTAGGAAACATCCGCAACTGGATTCCGCGTCCAATCTTTCGTTTCATCCACCGCTGGCTCGGCGTCGCCGCGTTACTTTTAAGTTGGTACACCTGCCGTTTAGGCGCTCGATTGCTGAGCAACATCGAGCGCATGCCGAAAGTGCCGACTCTGACGCACGCAGGCATGTTCGTGGTTTTGGTATTCGTCTGGCTCATGCAACGTAATCACACCAAGTCGAAGATTGATATTAAAACCAAGTTTAGCGTTTGAAAGTTGTACTACTACTAGGACTACTACTACTACTACTACTATAGAGAGTTTGTTTATGAATTTTACCTAACGGGGAAACGCCACAAAGCTGCCTCTTTGGCTTGTAGTCTCCAATCTAAAGAGCCGAGCTAAACATGTCATCTCCTCAAAACAACGAAAACGATCATCCTCCTCCGAACGAGGAGGAGTACGAGGAGGATATTTTCAGAGCCATCGACGCCAACGACCTCGCGCTCGTCCAAAGAATCATCTCCGAACAAGGCACAGACTGCGTCTTGAAGAGAATCTCCAACTCCAAAACCACTCTCATGCGCGCGTGCGAAACGCACGGGAACGAATCTATCGTTGAAGTATTACTCTCATCTGGGGCACCATGGAACGCAGTGGACGACGATGGGCACTGCGCGGGAGAATACGCGGCGGAGAAGTATCCTCACCTCGCGTCTCAGTTGATGGATTATGGCGTGGAGGTTGAATTGCTATTAGGGGATGAAATCAGGACGAGTGGAGCGTACGAAACGGACACGTCGTATCTTTCGGAAAAGTTGAAGTACGACGCAAACGATCGATTGCTAGACGCGCAAGGCGATGCGGTGATGATGAAATGGGAAACACCTCTGATGAAATTGCACGCGGAGAAGATTTGCGATGTGGAGCATGGGAAGGAATCAGAAGCCGTCGTGTTGAACGTCGGGTTCGGGCTTGGTATAATCGACGGCTTCATTCAAGATTTGAAGCCGAAGACGCACGTGATAATCGAAGCGCATCCGGATGTGTACGCGCACATGAAAAGGAAAGGCTGGGATGAGAAAGAAAATGTCGTCGTAGTGTTTGGACGGTGGCAAGATGTCATCGAGGACTTGGCGAAAGAATACTCGTTCACGGGGGCGTTTTTCGATACCTACGGCGAGACGTATAACGAAATCAGAGAGTTTCACGTACATTTACCGAAGTTGTTTCAAAAGAGTAAAAAGGAAGGAAAACGGTGCACGTACTCGTATTTCAACGGTTTTTGTCCAGATAACATCTTCTTTCACATGGTGTACAATAGACTCATAGCGAAAGAATTGAAGGACTTGAGCGGGATGTCGACGACTTTTGAATCGGTTAAAGTAGACAAGATTGATTGGGAAGGTGTTACTGGACACGGAAAGTACTGGGAGATGGAAACGTATTTCCTACCAACGAGTACGTATTGTTAATCAGCACAGGGATGTAGATGTAGATGTAGATGTAGATGTATAGCTTTGTAAAAGATAGCATTAAAGTAGGAGTCACATTTTCTACCCTCCTCCGTTTTCTTCTACATCTTGCGCCGCTATGCTCGTCGTCGCAATCGACAAAGACCGCGTCACCCTCTTCGTTCTCTTTCTACTTTGTTTTTCCACATCTGCTCCTTCTTTCTTTTTCTTACCGCGCATAATCCTAGGTTCTCCTACATCCCTCCTCGTCTTTTCCACGTCCGCGCTTCTCGCGAGCGCGTCCTGCGGTACGCCCAGATCTCGCACCTCGTTGACATCGTCGGTCTTCTCCTTCTTCCGTTTCTTTTTCTCTAAAATACCACTCTCACCGCCCCCAACGACTACGGGTTCATCGAAGCTATATTTCACGTACTTTTCCGGGAACCTTTCGTGATCTGGAATCACGCGTCGCTTCCGCTTTTTCCTCACCACCATAAAGTCTTCTTCCGTCGCTCCAACTGCCATCATATCGTCTCCGTCGAACTCGTTCTCTCGATCGAGTCGATCGCATTTCCCGATCGATTTCCGCGTTTCTTTCTTCGTGCCGAATAAGCAATCGTCGTAGTTTCTCTCTTCTTTGTTGTCTTCTCGTTCTTCTTCTTCCTCTTCTTCGTCTTCCGCGTTGTGTTTCCCCCCCGGGAGACGAATCGCCAACACCGCGCTCGTTCTCCAAAACGCCTTCGACTTTGAAGACGACACATCGGATGGATTCATGGAATGAAACGCGCGGTCGACGCGGTCGTGGAATACATCGAACGACTTTACCACCATGTCAGTCCTGTCGTTTTCGCTCGTTAAAGAGGCAGTTAAGGGGGACATTCTTCTCTCTGAGAACGCGTTCGTTTTGGGGAAATGTCATCAGTTCGTTGAAGGAAAAACGCTTCATTACATCACGCGTCAAAAATGTCCAACCAGTGGCACCGAGGCGGCGGTCGAGGTCGAGGAGGATCCGGAACGCGAGGAGGAGGAAGAGGAGGATTCGGAGGAGGC
>JGI20155J14468_10003130_pt1 | contig 11723 bp, 14 predicted proteins | sample COG_05_FD_14468 | JGI IMG/M metagenome (IMG submission 14468)
ATAAGCAATTATCAGTAATGTACACTTCTCCATAGTTTGTTTCAGTAGATCCTTGTGATACTATTTTTTGATTTTGAATTACAAAAAGTTCCAAGTAACCTTCTTGTGTTAATTTTTGAATTTTTGCACCAAACAAAGCTTGACGTCCCAAATTGGAATTACATTCAAACATAACACTTTCATCATTTTGACCTGATATTTCTGTCAAAGCTATGTTTGAAGATTGGAATGCACCCGACCATTCTGTATCTGAAAATATTAATAATTTTGCTTGTTCGTTAGGTACCTCTTTGTTTAATTCTGATTGTACTGTTTGTTCTATTGATTGTGTTTGCATTGTAACTGCAGGCTGTGAAAACATATGTGTGCCAACAATAGATAATTCATCATTAGATCTTTTGAAAGGTATGGTAATTGTTCTATCATAAGGAGTGATGGTTTCTTCATAAGAAGAAAGTTGCATTCCACGAATAAAGACCTCAAATTCAATATCTTCTGAACCAATTTTTGCATCAATTATGGCTCTGGGTAATGTGATGATTAATTCTCCTCTAGCTCTTGCATCTATGGTAATGAGTAACTCTGTATTTTCTGAATCCAATTCAAAGTTTAGCACTTCTCCTCCTCGAATACTATAATCAAAATCCTCAAACTGTTGTGCAAAAACATTTGGAACCATGATTCCCATTATAATGACAACTGTTATTGTAATTGTAAATACTGATTTCAATATCCTTTTCAAATATCTCCGATATTTATGAAATTACTTTTAATTTTAAAAAAAGGTTTTTCTAGTAAGATCTCCCCACTTATGATATCGTTTCTTTTTTTAATGTACTGCCATAGTAGATTTGTGGAATTTTATGACTACCTTATCCTACTAGTTTTACTAAAATCCCCAATTCTAGCTTTAATTGGTTACAAATTAAGCAAAAAAGAGGCCAATATTTCCAGAATTACACATTAATTGTGAAAATGACTTTTTTATTTCATACTTCCTTCCATTTTCCTTAAATTCTATATTTTAGAAATAGAACTATGACTTGGGTTCCAATTTTTTATGTATCGTCTCAAGATTTTGATGGTGATCTAAAATCTCTCAAAACCGTTTTTTCCCAATTTGAAAAACAGATTCATCAAAAGGATGGATATAGATTTAGTCCAGATGCTGAATTTGCAATGGGATGGTATTTTTACACCATCTATGTCAAAGTGGGTTTTATCAAGGAACTAGTAGAGTATAATCATACACGTGACCCTAAAGTTAAAGATGAAAAAGCAATTCTTAAGATTATTCAAAACTATCTAAAAATGCAAAAGAGTAAAGCTAGAATAAAATTTGATAGAGATAAACCAACTCTTGGGGGATACTGGCATTGGTTGTTGAGATAGTTAATAATCAAAATAATGTACTGTGGCAACCAAAGTTACCACAGGAGAATTTTTGTTTAGTTGCCATTGCTCTTTTGGAGAGTTATCATGGGCCTCTAAACATACCAATTCTCACGGCGTGCAAATTGTAATTTTATGAATTCATTGGTTCACAAAAAGGTTGTCATTTCATTAATTCTGTAATTTTATATTGATTTGATTACTCTTCTTCATTTTCTTGCTTTGAAATTTTCTCTATGGTTTTGAGGATATCTTCTTCTGACATCCCTTGATCTCTCATACGTTGCATGATTTCATTTACAATTCCTTCCATCATTTCTCTTTTTTTGTTAGCATCTAACATGAAATTTCATTTACCTTACGGTGATAATCTATCTGGGTCTCTTGGATATAGTACCACTTCACGAACATTATCAATTCCAATTAATGTAGTCATGAGTCTATCTAATCCCATTCCCCAACCTGAATGTGGTGGCATTCCCCAATCAAATGTTTTAAGATGATCTTCGAATTGTGCAGGATCTAGTCCTTGTTCGGATAATCTTGCTTTTAGTAATTCTGAGTCATGAAGTCTTGTTCCTCCTGATGATAATTCTAGATATCCATATTGCAAATCAAAGGAACGTGAAAGTGTGGTATCTTCATCTTTTTCTCTAATGTAAAATGGTTTGAGTTTCATTGGCCAATCTGTTAAAAAGTAAAATCCTGGGTGGTTATTTCCAATAATTCTTAGATGTGCATCTAACAAATCATCACCAAATTCAATTTTTTCACCAGCCTGTTTGAGTTCCTCTACACATTGATTGTAAGTGATTCTTTCAAACGGTGCAGATGGAACTTCTATTGTATGTTCAATTGATTCTTGTTCTTTTTTACAATTTTCTGCAGTAAATTTGTACACTGCAATTACTAATGATTCTAAGACATCCATAACATCTTCATAATCCATGAATGCTGCTTCTATGTCGATACTTGTAAATTCTGTTAGATGTCTACCTGTATGTGAGTTCTCTGCTCTGTAAAAGTTTGAAATTTCAAACACCCTTTCTAATCCAATTGTCATTTGCTCTTTGTAAAGTTGAGGACTTTGTGCAAGATATGCTGTCTTTCCAAAATAATCTAATGAAAATAAATCTGCACCGCCTTCACTTGCACTTCCAATAATTTTTGGTGTTGTTATTTCAATGAATTTTTTTTCTACTAGTGTTTTACGTAATTGTTGTAATACATAATGTCTTAATTTAAAAATTGAAGCTGTTTTTTGATTTCTCATATCTAATGCTCGATGATTTAATCTTGTATCGATGTTACTTTCTAATCTTCCAATTGGATCAACTGGTAATGGATGAATTGCTTTTGCTAATACTTCTATTTCTTCAGCTTTTATTTCAAATTCAAAATCTCTTGCTTTCGTTTCTTGAACAATTCCTTTAATTCTTACAGCACTTTGACGATTAATTTCCCCTAGGTTGTCATTTAATTCCCCTTTTACAATAACTTGAGAAATTCCTGAAATATCTCTAAGTGTAATGAATGACATTTTCCCTAATTTTCTAAGGTCTTCTATCCATCCACCTAGGACTACTTGTTTTCCAATTAATTCTTCACTTAATTCTGAAATATCATGTGTTTTCACAAAAACCATTTTCTTCATTTATCCTCAAATTCTATCTCAATGTCAAGGTTTCGGGCATTTTTGACAATTTCCATGACTTTTTTGGTATCTATTGGAAATTTAGGGGTCCATTTGCCTGATACAATTGCTTTGGTCTTTTGAATTCCTCCTGCCCAAACTGCATTAATTGCTAAAATCTTTGTTGGAAAAAACAAATCTTCTATGAATTTTTTATCTGTTTCACCTGTTTCTATTAGCCAAATTTTCTCTTTAAATTGATCTTGTAGTAATCTGTACAATGTTCTACTTTGTCTGATTTTCATTATGTCGTTTTTTGCTAATTCTAGAACTAGGTTTCCTTGAAATTCCTTACAAGAATACAGTGAAAAATCTTCTATTTCTTTATTGGACTTAGCAATTTTTGCTAATGTTATTGATGCATCTACGTCTGCCTTTGTTAATTCACCTGATTCTACCTTTGACTCGCATTGAGGACAAAGTACTGCATTTTTTGCATCAAAGCCACATATTGGAAATATCATTTAAATCGATTTTTTATTTTAAATAATGTTGTTTATATCCCTTAGTGAAAAACAAAAATCCTAGTTTGGATCTAACAGAAATATGACTTTGCTGTCAATAAATGGATTATTCTGTAAATATCCTAGTTCTAATGGACCTGTTTATGCTGTAGATGATGTAGACTTTGAACTAGATTTTGGAGAATCTTTAGGTATTGCTGGAGAAAGTGCATGTGGAAAAAGCACTTTGGGATTATCTTTAATGAAAATGCTTTCTGGTGGGAAAAGTACTGGTCAAGTTATTTTTGATGGCGATTCTCTTTTAGACATACCTGAATCTCAATTTGATGATAAATTTCGTTGGAAAAAAATTTCTATGATTTTTCAAGGTGCAATGAATTCCTTAGATCCTGTTTTTACGATAGAACAACAATTTATTGAAATTTTAAAACAACATAATTTTGATGGCAATTCTAATGAATTAATTTTAGATTCTATTCATTCTGTTAATTTGGGTGATGATATTTTAAAAAAATATCCTCATGAATTAAGTGGCGGAATGAAACAACGTGTAATAATTGCAATGGCTTTAATTTTAAAACCTAAATTTGTGATTGCTGATGAGCCTACTACTGCTTTAGATGTTTTAATCCAAGCACAAATAATGAATTTATTAAAAAATTTAAAAAAAGATGGTATGTCTTTTATGATGATTACTCATGATTTAGCTGTTTTATCTGAAATTGCTGATAAGATTGGCATTATGTATGGCGGACAAATGGTTGAATTTGGTTCTTCTGAAGACATTTACAAAAATCCAAAACATCCCTATACTCAAGGACTTTTAAAATCCATCCCTACTCTCAAAGGAAATATTCCAAAATATATTCCTGGAACTCCTCCAAGTTTACTTGATCCTCCCACTGAGTGTAGATTCATTGAAAGATGTCCATTAGCTATTGAAAAATGTAAAAAGCTTCCACCTAAATTTAAAACTGATACTGGTTATGTTCGGTGTTGGCTTTATGATGATGAATGATTACTATTTTGAATTAAGGTATTTTGAGTCAATTTTTTTTAAATATGTTTCTTGAATTAAAGCTGTTTCTCTTTCTACCGTATTCCTACAAATAATTCTTGCATATTTTATTAAATCCACATCTTGATGATCTTTTTCAAATGAATTTATTTTTTTTATCGTATCTTGTTCAAATTTCATTACATAATGTAATTCCTTACTTATTTCTTCAATTTTCATTTGTTCGTATTTTTTTGGTTTTCTTAAATTAATTTCTTCAATTAATTTTTTAATATTTTCCATGTTTTGTGATTTTTATTTAGATACTTTAATTTTGATTTTCTTTTTTATGTTCCAAAATATGTTTTAATCCCTCTGACATGTTGAGTGAATCTAAATCAATTTCACAATAAGGACATTTCAAGATGTTTCTAATTTTATGAATGCTTCTTGACAATTGGTAGGCATGAATCTATAATTCTGAGCATTTCAGATCTAATTACTTTTTTATCTATTGATACCCAGACTATTGCTTTCTTAATTGCAAATGAGATTGTTTGTACTTTCTTCCTTTCTTCCCATACAAATTCCACTTCTCCTAAATTTTTATCAAAGAAACCTTCTAAATCTGTCTTCATGGCAATATGTGAAAATTGATATTTTGTATTTTTTTCATCTAATAATGGAGTTAATTGCTGTCTTCTTGAATGTGCTAACAGTTCTCCTCTTTCACCAATTACTCCTACAAATCTTATGAATGGACTAATAGATCCTATGTTGTCACAAATTAATTTGAATTTCTTTGCTGTCATCTACCTTGTTCAATTTTGATTGTATTTTAATCATGTCGTTTGTTTTTATCTTCTGAATTTAGTTACCTGAATTTTTTTTAAAAAATTGTACCTAATCCCATTACTACAATAATTGTTTTAATTATTTTGCCTGATACCATAAAAATTGAAAATTTAGTAAATTTCATTTTTTTTACTCCTGCTGAAATTAAAATTAGATCTCCTACTATGGGAATCCATGCTGCAAAGAATATTGCACTCCATCCAAATTTATCTAATAATTTATTGTGTTTTTTATGATGTTTCTCTATATCTGATTTCTTTTTCATTTTTTTAACTAATTTGTTACCTCCAAATCCTATGAAATAATTTAAAATTCCTCCAATGATTGATCCTATTATCAATACAATTGCTACGAGGACGATGTTCTCTCCACCAATCAATAATGCTGATGTTAAAATTTCTGTTGGCAAAGGAATTGCTGTAGCTGCTAATAATGAATTTAAAAATAGTCCAATTATCCCATATTCCTGAAATATGTTATTTGTGAGAATTTCCTGCACTTGATGATAATATTCCATGAATAATTCAAAACTCATGAATGTTGATTTTTTCCATGTTTATTATTCACTTTGATTGGAAATAGTTCGTTTTAAAATAAATATCGCCTAAAATTAATTTGATTATTGGAGTTAACTGATATTTTTCCATTTGCTCCCGATGATGGTTATCTTATATTGATTTTAGTTAATTTCATTGGTTCTCTTATTCCTTTTGTACCTCTACCTGGATTTCTATTACTTGCAACAATGTCTGTTGGCTCTGAATATGATTTACATTTACTGGCTATTTTATCTGCCGTTAGTGCTGCAGTGGCAAAACAAATTATCTTTTTTGTAAGTTTTGGTGGTCGAAAAATTATGAATCAAAAAACCAGAAAAAGAATGCGTCCTTTTGAACGGTTAGTAAAACGATATGGTGCAGCTGCTGCATTTTTTGCTGCTGCCACTCCTATGCCTGATGATATAATTTTCATTCCATTGGGCCTTGCAAAATATAATCCAAAAAGATTTTTTGCTGCAACTCTTGCTGGTAAACTTGTTCTTAGCTACATTATCGTATTCATTTCCCATTATGTCGGATTATCGTTCATTGAACCTTATTTAGAAAATGTTGATGATGCAACCCCTGTTTATATTGGAATTGTAATTTTTGCTGCTGCTATGACTGGTGTAATAATTTTAGTTTTAAAATTGGATTGGCAAAGAATTATGGTAAAATTTGCTCCTTGGACATTAGATGAAAATTCTGGTGATCAGAATGATGATGATAAAAAAACTGAAAAATAATTTCTAAATTTTAAAATTCCATAGCATTTTTTTTCCTTCTTTGATTCCTATTCTGCTTGATTTTTTTATTTTTTTATTTTCTATTCCTTCTTCTATGTAAATTTGTGATTTTTTTGTTAAATCTATTCCATAGTGCTCTTTTGTAATTTCTAATGCTTGTGTTAACTTTGCAGGACCATTTGTTAAATTTTCTAAATTATTTCTCCCTCTATTCAATTGCATTCTTTTAATTCCTTTTTCTGGATTAATCCCACGAATTAATACTGCTCCTGCTGAAATTTTATCATTTTTTGCAACAACATTGAAACAATAGTGCATCCCGTATGTGAAATAGACATATGCTATTCCTACTTCTCCAAACATTATACTATTCCTGTCTGTAATTTTTTTAAATGCATGACTTGCAGGATCATCTTTGTGCCTATATGCTTCAGTTTCAGTAATAATTCCTGACATTTCGTAATTCCCTACTCTTCGAACTAATTTTTTACCTAAGAGATTCTTTGCTACAATTACTGTGTCCCTTTGATAAAATTTTTTAGGAAGAATAGTCAATATCTATTTTTATTTTTTTCTTATTTTTTATTTCTTCTATTAATTTAAATAATTTTTTCATATCTTTTTTTAATACACTAATTAATTTTTGATTATAAATTGTTGCAGCTGGATGGATTGTTAAAAAATAAAGTTGATCATTTTTTTTAACTATTTTTCCTCTAAATTTTATAATTTCTTTACCATCCAATAATGACTTGAATGCAGTATTGCCTAAAATACAAATAATTTCTGGTTTGATTATCTGTATTTCTTTTTCAAGATAATTTTTACACGTGTCTCTTTCAATAATTGTTGGAACTCTATTTTTTGGTGGTCTGCATTTGACAATATTTGTTATGTATACTTGTTCTCTACTAATACCTGCATTCTCAAGTGCACTTGATAATTTTTTACCTGCAATTCCTATAAATGGTTCGCCTTTAATGTCTTCATTTTTACCAGGTGCTTCTCCAACAAAAATTACATCTGATTTGAAATTACCTTTACCTGGAACTGAATTAGTTCTTGTTTGACTAAGTTCACAGTTGGTACATTCTGTTACTTGTTCTTTTATTTTTTTTAATTTTTTTTCCATACTAGTTGACACTTTTTACTGTTGCAGTTCCTCGAATCGTAGGTCCTCCATTCCCCATTATCATGGATTGCATTGGATCCCCTTTACCACAATTAGTTATTGGTCTTACTGTGAAATCCTTTCCACATGCATCTATTGAATTAAAAAATTCTGGTGCTGTACCCATTACAATTACATCTCTTTGCAAATCTGTTAGTTCGCCATTTTCAATTTTGTGCGCGTATTGACAAGATATGCTCCAATTATATCGCTTCATGTCTATTGATGGTATTTTCATATTTGAAATATAGTAGCCATTTTTTACATCTTTTATTATTTCATCAATATTTTGATCCCCATTACCAATACATGTGCATGCCATGCGAATTAGAGGCATATATCGATAATTTGTTGCTCTCATGTTACCTGTAGGCTCTGTGTTGAATATTTCTGATGTTTCTCTATTTTGCATATGATTTTTTAAAATCCCTTTTTCAATTAAACTTGTTTTTTTAGTTTCTACTCCTTCATCATCAAAATGATACCATCCTAAACTTTCTTTAATTGTTGGATCATCAAATACGTTAAGATTTTCTGACCCAATTTTTTCACCTATTTTCCCTTTCCACCATGCACCTCCTGCCCATGCCATTTCCTTTCCTAATACTCTATCTGCTTCTGATGGATGTCCTAGTATTTCATGTGTAAGTAATGAAACAAAATCTGGATTCATTACCACTGTTGTTGTTTCTTCTTTAACTGGTTTTGCAGTAATTAATTCTGATGCTTTTTTGGCAATATCTTTTGCACTTTGTTGAGCTTTATATGTAATTAATTCTAAACCTCCTCTACCACCTTCTGTAATGTTTACTGATTGGGTTTTTCCTGAATCGTGTGCTGTAGCTACCATTTCTATTATTGTGTCTGTAAAATTTTGTAAAATTTNTGAACCCTCTGTATTTGTAAAATATTTTGAATTAACTGTATAGTATGGATTTGTAACTGATTTTATTATTTTTTNTGTATCTTTAATTATTTTATTACATTCTAATCCTATTTTTGTTAATTCATNAATTTCTGGTTTCTTTAAAATTGGAAAATTGATCTGTTTTTTATTTATTGGATTACTATGTAATTTTATTNTATTTTTTCTATTTGAAATTGTATAATTTGAATTTCTAATTGTATTATCTAATATTTCTCTAATCTCATTAAACGATTTTGGATTAGTTATTGAACAAAAACTCCATGCCCCATTTTTAATTAATCTGACCCCTATTCCTTTATCTTCGGAATTTCTAATATGTTCAATTTCCCCATTTTCAATCAGTATTGATTTTTTAACTTGCTGCTCTGCTCTAGCATCACAATATTGGACTCCTGACTCATCTGCATATTTTATTATTTTATCTGTTAGATCCTGTAATCTTTTGTCCATATATTACAAATTATGAGGAGTTCTAAATCTTGTACTGTTAGTGACTAGATATTGCAGGCATGGTGAAATAATATTCATCCTCAAATTCATAGTCTACGGTACTCTTTTTTCTTAAAAATTCAAAATATTGGGTACAATTTTCATAAAATTCTCTATTTTTTGTATTTTCATGATTCATGATATGGGTATCTATTTTACAATTTTTTAATGATAGTGAGTCATTTTGATCCTTGATGTTTGTTTTCTTTAACTAGATTCTATTGGATATTTTTTATATTCAGACATTGATTACAATTTATGACTACTATTGTTGCTGATACTAGTGTAATTATTAATGGAAATCTTTCTGAACAAATAAAATCTGGTTCTATTAGAAATTCTGAAATTATAATTCCTCAGGCAGTATTTGATGAACTTCAATCTCAAGCTTCAAATCACAAGGAACAAGGATTTGTTGGGTTAGAACAAATTCAAAAATTGAATAAATTATCTAAAGATTTTGGCTTAAAAATTATTTTAAAGGGTTCTCATCCTGAAATTGATGATATTAAATTTGCAGCAAGTGGGCGAATTGATGCATTAATTATTGATATTGCAAAACAAAATAATGCTGTTCTTTACACTTCTGATAAAGTTCAACATTTAGTTGCAGAGGCTGAGGATGTGAAAACTGTTTTCTTACAGCCAAAAATTATTCAAGAAGAACTTGAATTTCTGAAATTTTTTGATAATTCCACCATGAGCATTCACTTGAAAGAAAATCAATACCCTTTAGCTAAAAGAGGGAAACCTGGGGAATTTTTACTTACAAAAATTGGTGAAGATATTCTCACAAAAGATTATTTGAAAATGATTTCTTCTCAAATTTTGTCTGCTACCAACATTTCTGATTCTAGTACAGTTGAAATTTCTAAAACTGGAGCATCTGTAATTCAGCATGATGATTATCGAATTGCAATTACTTTTCCTCCCTTTTCTGAATCATATGAGATAACTATTGTTCATCCTACTGTTAAACTATCTTTAGATGATTACACAATTTCTGAATCTTTAATGGAACGTCTTACTGATAGGGCTGAAGGAATTGTTATTTCTGGTTCTCCTGGTTCTGGAAAAAGTACTTTAGCTTCAGGATTAGCAAATTTTTATCATGATCAGGGCAAAATTGTAAAGACATTTGAATCGCCGCGTGACTTGCAAGTTAATTCTGGTATTACTCAATATAGTAAATTAGATGGGAGTTTTGATAACACTGCGGATATCTTATTGTTAGTTCGTCCAGATTATACCATTTTTGATGAAGTAAGACGAAGAGAAGATTTTACAACATTTTCTGATTTACGATTAACTGGTGTTGGAATGGTGGGAGTTATTCATGCCAATTCTCCGTTAGATGCAATTCAACGTTTTATTGGTAAAATTGAACTTGGTATTATTCCAAATGTTCTAGATACTGTTGTGTTTGTAAATAATGGTGATGTTGAGAAAGTTTATGATTTGGAATTGAAAGTGAAAGTTCCAACTGGAATGACTGAATCTGATTTAGCTAGACCTGTAATTGAAATTAGAAATTTTGAAAATAATGTTTTAGAACATGAAATTTATACATTTGGTGAAGAAAATGTAATTGTACCTGTAGCCAAACGCAGTGATGCCGTAGGCATTCAAAAATTAGCTGAGGATAAAATTAAAGATTATTTTCAAAGATATGATTCTAATGCTCAAGTAGAAATTTTATCTGAAAATCGCGTCAAAATTAGTGTACATGAAGACTGCATTGCATCCATTATTGGTAGGGGTGGAACTAACATTAACGAAATTGAAAAACTCCTAAAGGTTCACATTGATATTGTCGCTAAGGACTCTGAAATATTATCTTTAGATTCTAATGATCTTCCATTTAGTTTTTCAGAATCTAAAACTGCTTTGTTGTTAACTGTAAATAGAGAATATACTTCAATGCATGCTGATATTTACACTAATGATAAATTTTTTGCATCTGTTAGAATTGGTAAAAAGGGACAAATTAAAATTCCAAAACGTTCTGACATTGGAAGAAATTTACTAAACTCTACTAGTTCACAAAATGATATTAAATTATTTCTTAAAGATTACTAGAAATTTATTTTATTACTGATGAATGTTTTAAATTATTTTAACAATTTAAAATTATAAATTTTTAAAATTGTCAATAATTTTTGGATTTGCTTTTAGAAAAGTTATGAATTTTCTTAATTGTTTGATTGTTTTAGGATTGAGATGATGTTCTATGCCTTCTGTATCTTGATTTGCAGTATCGTATCCAACTCCTAAAATTTCAAAAAACTCTAATAAAATTCCGTGATTTTGGCGAATTCCTTCTGCGACATTGGCTCCTTTTTTTGTTAGATTAATTCCATGGTATTTTTCATATTCTAAAAATCCTCCTTCATCCAGTCTTTGGAGCATTTTGGTTACACTGGGAGCACTAACATGCATGTATCTTGAA
>JGI20155J14468_10003133_pt1 | contig 11714 bp, 8 predicted proteins | sample COG_05_FD_14468 | JGI IMG/M metagenome (IMG submission 14468)
CACAAAATTTTCAATAGCTTCAAACATTCAGTTAATTAGAATACCCTCAACTTTTTCGTTTTCTACTCAATTTTCAAATTATCTACTTTTTTCTTTTATACCAGTTTTAACATGTTTAAGTTATTCAAAAGATTTCAAAAATAAAACTTTTTATACTTCAATATTTATTTTAATTATTATTGCTTCTGTAGCTTCAGGTGTAAGAGGAATGTACATTTATATTCCAATTTTTTTTATTTATTATTTAATTATTAGACGTCAAGTAGATAAATTAATTGTGTATGGTGCTTTAGTTATAATTTTATGCATTTTGATATACAATTTTCAGTTTGCAAATATAGATTTACTACTTACAGATATAAAAAGATTAACTGATATTTATGCTTCTAGCGCTTTTACAGATGGTTTAAGTTATCTTTTAAATAACTTTTTTGGAAATGGTGTGGGAACAGCGACTTATCAAACAAAAAACATTACAGGTTTACAAGTGCAGATAGGACCAAACTTTAATGAGGGTTATTTTTTTAAAGTTATTACCGAATTGGGTTTTTTAGGTCTGGTTGCTATTATCTTGTTTTATTTGAATATAATCAGAACTCTTTATAATTGTTTAAATTTTGAGAAAGAGAAAACATTTAAAGTTTTGATATCAAGCTTTATGGCGTTTTTTGCATTAATGATTACAATTAATATCAAATCGATGCATATTGATATATTTCCATCAAATATATTAATATTTTTGTTTTTAGGTGTGATTTTAAAGATCAATCAAATAAATCAAAATACGCGTACATCGTAGATATTCTGCAAATGATGTAATAATATATTTATATTGTAAATTTATTATGAAAAAAATTTTACTGATTAATTTAATCATTCTTATATCAATACTGTTGACTTTAGAGTTTGGTGCAAGAATTTATCTTAAAATAAAACTAGGTGATCAGAATGCAGGATTGCCAATGAAGAATAAAAACTTAGAGTACAAACCCTTTGTAATGTACGGTGAAAATTGGGACAAAACATTTAAAAAATTTAATAAAAAATTAGATAAAAATAATTTTAATGTTCTCCTAATCGGAGGAAGTACAGCTGAAGGCTTTCCAGAAAACATTCTTGAAAAATCTTTACAAAATAGAATAAATAAAAAGGTAAAAGTTTTTAATGCAGGTTATGGAGGCTATATATCTACACAAGAACTTATACTTCTTACCAGATACGCAAATAAACTTAGTCCAGATTTAATAGTAAATATAAATGGTGCAAATGACATTATTCATAGTTTAAAAAAAAATGTTAAACCAGGAACATTTTTTCTAAACAATACATATGATCTATATTTAACAAAACCTTTTTTAAGTCCGATATTTAAGGTTTTACAATCTTCACAATTATATAATGCATTTACACGTATAACAGAGAGAAAGAGAGGGAGTGATTACAAAATCTCAGATTACACAGAGCATCTAAATATTTATATTGAAAACATAAAAAGTATGTCAATTTTTTGTGATGGACTAGGTGTCAAATATTTAAATATCCTTCAACCACATGTGATTTTTAAAAATATGAGACATGATAATGAAAAAAAATTTACTTTACTAAACTATAGAAATGAGATTGTTAAAAAATTATATTTAGAGATTAAAGATAAAACTAGTAATAATGAAATATTAATAAATAATTTATTTGACTCAACAAATATTTTTGAAAATAACAGTGAGCACATATTTAGTGATGATGTTCATTTTATGCGTGACCATAATAAAGGCTATTATATACTTGCTGAATTTATAAGTGATAATTTGATTAATTAAATTCTATAGGTAAATCTTTCATATTAGGTACATTAGATTGATCCAATGAAATTGGATATTTTTTATCTTCATCTTTTAATTTTGAGTTAAATTGTTTCGGTGAAAATGTAATTTCTAAAGCTCGCGGAAGGCCAGTTGAACTAATATAATCCCAATTATTCACATGAATGTGAACTATTTGTAATTCAAAATTTTCAACAAAATTTATAATCTTATCTAAATTTAAATCACAATCATGAAATTCAATTACAAGGCCACTAATATGAGATGAGTGTTTAATTAATTGACTCAATATTCTATATTCAGATCCTTCTATATCAATTTTAAAAAAAATATCATTTGATGGGTCTTCTTTAATAATTGAGTCTATATCAGCTGAATCTACTTCATGGTCAAATTGATATGTTCCTCTAGGTAGGATATTTTTTTTTAAATGTTTTCTTTTTTTTCCATCAAAAAAAATCTATATCCAAGATATTTAAATAATTTCGAAAAGTGACCAAAAAGAAAAGGTTTTAAAAAAAATTTAAAATTTACAGACTGATCATAACAAACAACTTCAACATTTGTTTTTTCATAAAAATCTTTCTCAAACGAATAATCATCGTCTAAACCGAAAGAATAAAGTTTATTACTTGAATTAAGAGATTTTTTTGGGATTAAATATCCACCATCATTATTTTTTCCTAGTCTAATTAACCCTGTTTCAAATTTTGGTTTTAATATTAGTGGTAAAATAAATTTATCCATAAAATTATTTTTTTCTTACAATAATTAATAATTCATCATATTCTAAATTCGCACAATATTTTGAATGTTGTTTTTCAAAAATTCTTTTAATATTACTATTACTTTCGATTAAATTTTGATGATATGGAGATGAGCTTATGTAATACTCAAAATCTTTAAAACGATTTTCATAAAATATTTCATCTAAAAAATTAGGATGTACGTGACCCCATAATTTATTCCAATTTTTATTATTTTTTTTGTGTATCATTGATCCATTAGGTGTTATTGTTACAAAAAAACCCCCTTTTTTTAATATTTTAAAAGCTAAACTTATAATTTTATTTATATTAGGGAGATGTTCTAAGACATGCGCACTAAAAAAAATATCAAATTGATCTTTTTCAAGAGTATTTAAATCATCAATAACATTGATGTTAAGTTTGGTCTTTGCAAAATTTGCTCTAATATTTGATACTTCAAAAGCTTTAACATCGTATCCCCTTTTTTTTAATTGATAACTCCCATAACCCCACGAACAACCAAAATCAAATAGATTTAAATTTTTTTCATCGTATAAATTATCTAAAATATCTAAATATTTTTTATAACTTCTATCAGTTGTTTCAAAGTTAGTTTTTAAAAGTTCATTCAATTTTTCATCACTAGGGAAATCAGAAGTAAAACCTTGACTGTATGATTTTTGGTAAAATTTATTACTTTCTTTTTCATTTAACGTAGGTGCTCTATACATTAGATAACAATTTTGACATCTTCTTAAAGTGGTTATAAAAAATTTTCTCTCTAAAACTTTGTTCTTTGGATTACCACAACTAGGGCAATTAAATTTTTTAGAATCAAAAGAATTTAAAAACATCTGCCTTAAATAGATAAGCTTATTAATTAAATCTTTATTTATCATTTAAATTTTACGTTACTTATTATATTTATTAGGCAAAAACAAAAATATTTTAAATTAATAAGAATTTTTATAAAAAAATAAATTTAAATTTAAATTATAATATCTAAAATAAATTCTTAATTCGTATTAAATATTTTTGACACTTCAGAATTTAAATCAAAATTCTTTTTATTATTTTTTTTATTCGGATCTGCTATATCAATTTTGTTTATCATTTGTTCATTTTCAAAAACATTTGTTACAACATTAGAATCTTGAATTACATCATTAACTGAATTAATTTTTTCTATAAGATTACTTCTTTGATTTTGAAACTTTTCAACTTCTTCTTTCATTATATCAAATTTTTTCTTTGTCTCAAAAAGCTCATTACTTATTCTTAAATTTTCATTTTGAAAAAATTCAATCTTATTATTTGATTGATCTTGAATTTGATTATCATTAAAGCTATTATTTATTTTATTTTCAACATGATCTTCATCGTTTGAATTATTCTGCAAAGAAATTTTGTCTATTTTTTTATTGAGTAGCCTTATCTGCTCAGATAAGGACGAATTTAATTTTGAATTATTTATTAATATCTCTTCTTGTTTTAAAATTCTTTTCTTAAGTTCACTTTGCTGAGTTATTATATCAAAAAATTTGTTTAATACTTTCATTGTAATCTTTATAAATTGTTTAATTAAAGTTAACGCTAAATTGAAAACTTTATTAAAAACTAATCCTATAATTACATCAAATTTATTTTCTTCATACACAATAATTTTTTCTTTGGATGTAAACCTTGAATAAAATTCATCGATTTTAGTTTTTAATGTTTTTGAACTTTCAATCATAATACAACCTTGGGTTTTATTTATATGATTTGCTTGAATCTGTAAATACTTAGTTAGAACCTCTAGTCGCCTTTATATTTTATTATCGCATAAAACGTTTTAATCATTACGTAAAAATCAAGCCAAATACTCCAATTATTTAGATACCATAAGTCAAACTCCATCCTCCTTTTCATAGCATCAGGATTGGGTGTTGCACCTCTTAAACCATTAACTTGTGCCCACCCGGTTAAACCTGGATTGCATTTATGTCTCTTTAGAAAATTGCCAAATAGTTTGGCATATTGTATATCATGCTCTACCATATGGGGTCTTGGACCAACAATTGACATGTCTCCAAAAAAAACATTTATAAATTGAGGCAATTCATCAATACTATATCTTCTAATTAATTTTCCAAATTTTAAAACTCTTTTATCTCCCTTATTAACTTGAACAGTTTTATCAAAATTTTCTTTTTTTAAAGTTCTTAATTTGTAAATTTTAAATCTTCTACCATCCCAACCTGTTCTATTTTGAGTAAATAGTATAGGAAAACCATCCTCAAAATAAATAAGAATTGCTGCAATCAATAAGATTGGAAATGTTAAAATTAAAAAAATTAGAGCAAAAATTTTATCTAATAATATTTTAACAAAAAGGTTAACTCCATGAAATCTAGATATTTCATAAAATTCAAAATCATATTTATTTATTAATAACTTTTTGCCTTTTAAATTATATTTTTTATGTAATTTTATTATTAAAATATCAACAGAGTATTTTAATATCTTTAGTAGTGAGTTTTCTATTTTATGGTTTCCTTTATCTAAAAGCCATACCTGTCCCAAAGCATGATATTCCAATATTGATCGTATATCTTCGTCATTAGTAAATATTGGAAATTTAAATTCACTTTTAATTAAGTTTAAATTATATTTTGCTATATCTAAAACAATACAACATTTAAAAACATAAATTTTATCAAAATCATTATTCAAAATTTCTTTAATTTCATCATAATTACCTACAAGCATAATATTCTTTTGAATAATATTTTTTTGTATCAAATTTTCATAGAGTGAATTAAAGAATAATTTAGCAAAACCAATAATCGAAATTATAAAAATAAATAAATATAAAAAAATATTGTCTATAGATAAATTTAGTTTTAATATAAAAATTATTATCAAGGATATTAACATCGATAAAGTCAGATTAATAAAATCTTCAGCAAAAAATGAAATGAGATTCCTTTTATAAACATTATCTCTTTTATTTAGTGAAATAAATATTAGATAAAAAATACTTAGAAATATAGAAAGATAAAAAAAATTTGATTGTAAATAAATTTCATAGTCTAATATTTCATATACAGAATTTTTTTCTAATATGGAAAATATGTATATTGAAAAATAAATTAAAATTGATTTGATTACATTGGTAAAAAGAATATAGGCAGAGTCATCATTTTGAAAAACTTTTTCAAGTTTAAACATTGCTAATTTTTAGTGTAATAATATTGTGGGTTATAGCTGTAATAATAGCTGTAATAACTATCTTTTGATACATCTAGGTCGTTAATTACAATCCCATCAATTTTAGCATTTACATTTTGTATTTTTTTAATTGAAGACATAAATGATGAGGTTCTAGTTTCTTCAGATCTAATCACAAATAAATTGTAATCTGATGCTTGGGCCAAGATTAATGTGTCAGAAACAGGCTGAACTGGAGGAGAATCAATTATGACATAATCATACTCTAATTTTAGAATATCAAAGAACTTTTTAACTTGTTCTTTATTTACAATATCTGACATATCAAATCTTTTTTCACCCGATGTGATAATATCTAGTTCAGTTCCTGGAACTTTAAATATTACTTGCTTAAGCTGGGCTGATCCTGAAATAATCTCTCCTAAGCCTAAAATCTCTTTATCGAATTGGTAAAATCCATTCAATACAGAAGGTCTTCTAATATCTGCTTCTATAAAGAGAACTTTACTAGACTTTTCCAAAGATAAGGCAAGATTGAATGCAAATGTTGTTTTACCTTCAGATGGATTGCTAGATGTTACTAGATAACTTTTATTTTTTTGAAATTTTGACTCTATAGTTGCTCTTGAAGATCTTATAGCTTCTGAAAAATTAGATGAGGCGTCTTCTATAAACATTTGCAAAATATGATATCCTCTTTTCAATAGATCTACTCTTGGTAGAACACCAATTTGAGGAATGCCAGATGATTCAATGGCTTCAGGACTCTTTATAACAGATGTGTTCATTTCTCTATAATATAAAAGTCCAAAAATAGCTAACATAGATGTAATAAAAGCCATAATAGAATTTTTTGCTGGCTTAGGTGCAAATGGTTTTGACGGTAAGTTTGGTGTCTCTATTACTTTAAGTTTTGAAACTTGCAAATTTTGAGCTTCATTAGTTTCTTTAACTCTCTGTAAAAATGATTCATATAGTTTTTTGCTACTTTCAACTTCTCTAGAAAATTGAAGCATTCCAGATTCTTTTTCCTCAATCTCTCTAAGTTCATTGGTGGCTTTTTGCATTTCTTCTTCAGAAAGTTGGATAAAATTATTCAAATTACTTAATTCAAATGCTTTTTGTTGAATATTTTCATCTAAAATAGCTTTTAATTGATTTTCTAAACTTACATTTAATTCATTTGCCTGAACTATTTTAGGATGCTTATCGGTATATATTAATAATAATGATTGAATATTACTTTCATTTGCGTTCAAACTATTTTTTATATTTGATATCTGACTAACAGATCTTAGATCTTCGACAGCCATTAACGCATCAATATCACCATCTGCTACTTTTATTGACAGTAAATCATTTTGTTGTTTTTGATAATTATTTTTTGCTTCAATAATTCTATTTGAAATAGACTCAATTTCATTTATCTTTAATTTTTTTACACTACCTGTGTCAACTAAATTATTCTCTCTTTTGTATTTTGATAATTTTTTCTGGGCAACATCCATTTGGACAACTAAATCACTTAATCGATCAGTAATTTTTTTATTTGCATAATTCGTAATATTAATCCTGCTATCAATTTCATATCTTTGATAACTCTCAATTATGCTTGATAGAGCTAATTGTGATATTTTTGNGTTAGAAGATACAAATGCTAGTTGTAAAACATCNCTTCTAGGTAAATTGTTTACGGTGAAACTNTTTGATAGNACATTTTTTAAGAAATCNTTATTGATAATTTTTTTTTTTTTAAAAATTCTTTGAATAAAATTATTATCATTTTGTGANTACAAGTTTGTAAAACGTGTAACATTTTTTTTATCATCTAAAATATATTCAAAGACTTCATCACTTTTTAAAATAGCCATTTGATTATTAATCCTATTTGTTAGTGACTCTAAAGAATAAACCTCTTCAATATTAACTAAACTATTATCATCAGGAGCTATAACAATGGTTGCTGTACTACGAAATTTTTTATCTTGATTAAGTAATATAACAAAAGTTAAACAAGAAATTATCAAACTTAAGAAAAATAAATTTTTAAAATTTTTTTTTGCAACTAAAACTAAAAACCTCAAATCACCTACGTCAAATACTTGGAATATAGAATTAAATCTTTCAAACATAACTGTTAAGTTTTTATTTCTTTTATGCAAAAATATCAATAATTATAGATTTATGAAAAAAAACCTTTATTAATATGAATAAAAATCTCAAATACTTTAATATACTATCACTTTAATATAAACTTTATAAAAATGATTTATCTAAAAAAATTAAATTTTTTAATAATTTTAATATTTACCTTAAATAGCTGTATCAACTTGCCAGGTATAAATAAATCCCCAGATAAAAAAAAAATTAATAAAAAAAAGGACGTAGCAGAATATACAATTGAAGATGTGGGTATCAATGTAATAAAAATAAATCAATTATCTGAAGATGAACTAAATAATTATAATAAAAATGATATTTTAGAAATTGATAATATCGTCAATAATATTTCAGAAATATATGATTACAGTTATGAGTACATTCTTGGGCCAGCAGACTTTATAAGTTTAGATTTAACTGATACAGATGACTTAGATGGAAAATATTTAATCGATCAAAATGGAATGGTAGATTTACCATTTATTGGAAAAATAAAGTTAGATGGTTTAACTTTAAATGAAGCTCAAAATATTTTGATGCAAGTAATACAAAGTTTTTATAAAAATCCCGACCTACAAATTAATGTTGAAGAATTTAATAGTAGCAAGGTTCATATAGTTGGAGCAGTTAGAAATCAAATAACTATTAATTTAGATCAAAAACCAATAAGCTTAATTGAAGCGGCAATTAAAGCTAATTTTAATCCAAGTGCAGCTGATAAACTTTATGGCACCAAAGGACTTTTGAGAAGAGATAATAAAGTATACAAAATTGATTTAACTAACTCCTTTAAAAGCAAAGATGAAAAAGAAAATTTTTTTTTAAAAAAAAATGATGTAATTTTTATTGATAGAAACTCTGATACTATTCACGTATTTGGAGAAGTAACAAAACCTGGAATTTATTTTCCTAATTTGGACTACTCACTAACAGAACTAATTTCAACTAGTGGTTTAAATCAACTTACTGCTAATGTGAAAAAAGTTTTTGTTATTCGTGAAAAATATCAAAAATTTTTGGAAATAGATGTTTTTCAACTAGATATTAGTAACCCTATAAACCTTATAGCTGGAAAAAAATTCAAACTAAAAGAACGAGATATAGTATTTATTCCACCTACAGAAATAGTTAAATGGAACAGAACTATAAGTTTATTATTGCCTCAAACTAATTTGTTTAAATCCTACCAGCCAATCATAAATAATGGGCTTCAAGCCTACAGGGAACCCTAATTAACTTTTGCAAATTTTTTATTTGATGAATAAAAAAAAATTAATAATAATTGGATTAATGGAATATGCAAAGAAAAGTCAAAAGTTAAAATTATAAATAAGTAAATTAAAAGAATAATATTAATTAAATTAAAAATTTTGATATTTAATAAAAATTTTAAAATAGATAAAATAAGTAAAGAAAAACCAAAAATGCCAAATTCACCAATAAATTCTATTATATCAGAATGAGCATGATTAGCATAAGAGCTATCCGTAGTGTTAAATTTTATTTGAAACAAAGTCTCAAAACTGCCTGATCCATAACCAAAAAACATATAATCAAAAAATTGATTGAAACTAAACTTCATTATTGAAAATCTATTAAAATCATTATCTGTAGTTAAAATTGGTGCTAAATCCTCACCTACGAAATAAAATCTTTCAAAAATTTTAGTATTACCGAAGTAATATCCCATAATAATTATATCAAATAAAACAATTAATAAGATTATATATCTAAAAGATTTATCATTATTCTTAATGAAAAAAAAATCATTTATTAAATAAAATACAATTGTTATCAAAAGTAAGAAATTACCAATTCTGGAAAAGCTAGTTATTATTCCAATTGTAATAAATATTATAAATAGTCTAATATAAATTTTTAAAAAAAAATTTATATTTTTTTTATTCCTTTTTGTTAAATTAGATTTTTTAAGTAATTCAAAACTTGATATTAAACAAAAAAGTAAAAATATAGAAAAAACTGTCCGATTTATAAAAAAACCAGTTGATGAGTCAAAATAACTTTTGTTTTTAAAGAAAAAAAAATCTGGATTACCATTTAAAAATAATAAAATAGCAATAAAAGAGGAAATAAAGCCTAAAAAAGATAAAAAAAGATATAATCTATTTATATGCCTGTCTGTATAAAAAATCATCTTAATGATAAATAAAAATATTATTAAAGTTAGAAAATTTAAAAATTGAAAAAATGAATTTGATGGTGATAAACTTATGGAAGAGTATTTGTTTTCAAAGTTAAGCTTATCAATAATATTATACTTTTCTAAAGAAAAAAATTTTAGAAAATCAACTGGCATTGGGATTATTTGAAAGATTAAATAAAATAAAAATAAAAGATAAAATAAAATAGAAAATTTATTTCTTATATAAAAAATATTTAAATGTGATCTATAATTTCTATCTTTAAGACAATATAAAAACAACAAACTAAATAAAGCAAAATTAATTTGAATTAATATATTTGAATTACCTCCATTAAATACTGTATATATAGATATTATAAAAAAAAATAAATATTGATGTTTTTTATTTTTTGAAATTTCCATAATTAATTTGGTGAAACATTTGTATCAAACACATCTTCAAAATCATCTGTCGATACAGCTTCTCCATTTTCAATTTTAGTTTTAACAGTTTCTAAAACAGTATTGGTATTTTGATTTTTCTCTATAATCTCAACAGCTTTTTCAGGATTTTTCTCAACGACTTTAACAATAATTTCTGTAATTTTCTTTTTACTTTCTTTATTATTGTTTGCACTGTTAATTATTTTGTCTCCAATGGTGCCTTTACTGTTTTCAACAATATTTGTTATCAAATCCAAATCTTCCTCGGAAGATGCATTGTCAACAGCTCTTTCAACTAGCTTATTTATACTTTGCTCAACAATTGATGATGTAACAGATAATATTTCCATTTTTTCTTCATAATTTTCTTGTTTAGTTAAATTTGAAACTACACTTAATGATAATTTTGAATCACTATCTGTTGTTGCTTCTTCTAAAGATTCTAAAACTTTTGCTGCTGTTCCAGTATCAGAATTTGTAACAATTTCTGCTATGGTATTAGAAAGATCTAACTCATCTGAAGAAGTACCTTCTGCTTGATTTTTTGCTGCTTCAATAGTTTGAGATATTAAGTTGTCCTTATTTTCATCATTAAGATTTTCTATTTTATCAGGAATTTCTGCTATGGTATTAGAAAGATCTAACTCATCTAAAGAAGTACCTTCTGCTTGATTTTTTGCTGCTTCAATAGTTTGAGATATTAAGTTATCCTTATTTTCATCATTAAGATTTTCTATTTTATCAGGATTGGTCTCAACTATTGATTTCATGACTTTAGCAGATAGCGCTTGATTTTCATCAGTTGAGTTTTTAGTAACTTCACCAATAATCTGATTTGCAAAATCATCACTTGCATTGGCTACCACTTTTGCAATTAAATCAGCACTTTCTTGAGATGAACCAGCATTTTTAACAGCTGACTGTGTTAATGTATCAATCTGCTCTTTATTATTTTCAGATAAAGTATTAAGTTTTGTCGTATCTTTTTCAGAGATAGCAGAAATAACTTGTAAGGATAAATCATTTTCTGTGTCAGTTGAAGAATTATTCAATTCTTCAATCATTTTCGATCCAGTATCTGTATCTGTGTTAACAATAATATCAGAGACGATACTTGTCATATCCTGACTTTGTTGAATTCCTGTTCCTTCTTGTTGATTTTGTGCAGATTCGATTGTTTGCTTA
>JGI20155J14468_10003136_pt1 | contig 11710 bp, 10 predicted proteins | sample COG_05_FD_14468 | JGI IMG/M metagenome (IMG submission 14468)
GCATAGAGTCAGAGCCTTTGACGATTTAAAAGAAAAAAGAGATATGAGAAGAACTACCGTTTTAGGAGAAGAGAGGTTAATGTAATAAATTACCTTTTATCTATTTTAAGCATAGCTCTTTAAATCCATTTTCTAAGTCATTTATCAAGTCGTCAATGTTTTCTGAACCAGCATAAATTCTTAAATATTCCCCTTTGGGTACGTAACTAGATTTTAAATGCCTATTTTCACCAATATTCATAGTAGACAAAAGACTAGAATATCCACCCCAGGAAGCACCAATTCCAAATATTTTACAAGCATCAGCCAACTTATCTACGTCAGTTTGTGTTATATAATCTTGAAATTCAATAGCAAACAGACCAGATGCTCCATTAAAATAATTTTTCCATTTTTCATGGTCAGGGTGTTGAGTTAAAGCTGGATGAATAACTTTTTTAACTTCTTTTTTTGTTTCTAGATATTTTGCTATAGCTAAACTATTTTCTGAAGATTGTTTGAGCCTTAAAGGAAGTGTCCTAAGGCCTCTTAAAGAAAGATATACATCATCTGGGCTTACATAAGTTCCAGAGTTCCTTGTCCATCGTTGCAAGTTTATTAAATTTTCATCATTAGCAACAACAGCACCCATCATAATATCAGAATGACCAGATATGTACTTAGTAACAGCCTCAATTACAATATCAACACCAAACTCTAAAGGATTAAAATATAGTGCTGTTGCCCATGTATTATCTATAATTGATTTTAATTTAAATTTTTTACAAACACGAATAACTTCTTCAATATCTATTATTTCAAAAGTGTAAGTTCCAGGTGTCTCTATATAAATAGCAGTTGTATTTTCTTTAATTAAAGTTTCTAAACTAGAAATGTCTCTAGAGTTATAAAATTGATAGTCTATATTTAATCTAGGAAATTCCTCTTTTACAAATCTTCTAGTAGAGCCATAGACAGAATCAGGTACTAGAATATGGTCATTTGTCTTAATTGTAGACATTAATCCAGTTGTTATTGCACTCATTCCAGAAGGGGCAAGGACACATCCGTCAGCACTATATAATTTTGCGATAGACAAAGAGAGCGAATCAGTTGTTGGCGTTCCGTTTCTGCCATAAGTATATTTACCTGTTTTATTTCTATAAGCATTCATATTTGGGCTTAAAATTGTACTAGTTCTATACAAGGGTGGAGCTGGGATTCCAAAGTTTTCATGAGCATTTTTGCCTGTATGAGCAATTAAAGTGTGAGTGCTTAATTTTTTGTTTTTTGATGTCATGCTTTAGCTTTTAGTTTGTTAAAAAATAATTTATGTTGATTCAATAAATCAAAAAGGTTAACAGAATATTAATTTTCAAAATATTTGTCTTGTAACTATAACAAATAAGTTGGAAAGTACTATTAAATTCATGGTTTCATGAAAAATTCAAAGTGGAGAAAATAAAATGAGCAATAATGTTATTATAGCAGCGGTTGTTGCTGGCGCAGTTGGAATAGGAGCAGGTTATGCTTTGTTTTCAGGGCAGCCAACACAAACTGTAGAAAAAGAAACTGTAACATCAGCACCTTCTGGTGCAGGTACTCTAGACGAGGTTAGGGCAAGAGGAAGTCTAAATTGTATTATTAATACTGGTTTGGCTGGATTTGCTGCCCCTGATGATAAAGGTAAATGGACTGGTTTTGACGTCGACTTTTGTAGAGCTGTTGCAGCTGCAACATTAGGCGATGCTGATAAAGTTAATTACACTACTGCAACTGGTAAAACTCGATTTACTAAATTAGCAGCTGGTGAAGGTGAGATATTATCAAGAAACACTACTTGGACATTTTCAAGAGATGTTGATTTATCACAGACATTTGTTGGTGTAAGTTACTATGATGGCCAAGGTTTTATGGTTCCTAAATCATTAGGTGTTACGTCAGCTAAGGGTTTAGATGGTGCTTCAGTATGTATTCAAACTGGAACTACAACAGAACTTAATTTAGCAGAATTTTTTGCTTCAAATAATATGAAGTATAATCCTGTGCCTATTGAAACTAACTCTGAAGCTCAAGAATTATACAAAGCTGGAAGATGTGATGTTTATACAACAGATGCATCTGGTTTATATGCAACTATGTCTAGTTTTGATAATCCTTCAGATCATATGGTTTTACCAGAGATTGTGTCTAAAGAGCCTTTAGGACCTGTTGTAAGACATGGTGATGATCAATGGGCTGATATCGTTGCTTGGACTTTAAAAGCTATGATGGCTGGTGAAGAATTAAATATTACTTCTTCCAATGTTAAATCTCTTGCTGGAAAAGACAATAAAAACAAAGAAATTAATCGTTTGTTAGGTAAAGATCCATTGCAAGGTGTTTCAAAGCTAGGTTTATCTCCAGATTGGGCTGTTCAAGTTATTAGTCAGGTTGGTAACTATGCTGAAGTTTTTGAAAAAAATCTTGGTATGAGTACTCCTCTTAAAATTGCAAGAGGAGCTAATCAGTTAAGCAGAGATGGTGGATTATTTTACATTCCACCAATTAAATAAAACTTTTTAAACTGCGTCTATATATTAAATAGACGCAGTTTTTTTATTATTTTGGCCCACCTATGACATTTTTACATAATATTTGGCACAACGAAAAAAGTAGAGAAATTATTATCCAAATCTTTGTTTTACTATGCATAGGTTGGTTTTTGTCTTGGCTTATTTCTAATGTTGATGCTAACTTTAAAGCGCTTGGTAAAGACATTAGTTTTGAATTTTTATTTATCCCAGCTGGTTATGATATTAATCAGTATTTAATCGATTATAACAATAGAGATAGTCACCTAAGAGCAGGTATTGTAGGGCTTTTAAATACTGGGTTAGTCGCAGTTTTTGGTATTATTTTAGCTACGATTTTAGGAGTTACTCTTGGAATAATAAGGTTATCAAAAAATTGGTTAGCCAGTAGAATAGCTTATTGGTACATAGAGTTTACAAGAAACGTTCCTATATTATTACACATCCTTCTCTGGCATGGTATTATTATAAATACTCTTCCTCATTCCAAAAATGCAATTAATATTGCGGATATTAGTTTTTTATCTAATAGAGGATTTTATATTCCAAAACCGTTAACTGAAAATGGTATTGAATTAGTATATTTACTTTTAGTTATTGGGATTATTTTTTCTGTTCTTTTTTTTAAACATGCAAAGAAAAAGCAAGATTTGACAGGTTTACAACTTCCGGTTTTTTGGATTAATTTATCAGTAATTATATCTCTGCCTGTAATAGGTTTTTTCGTTTCAGGCTTGCCCATTTCTCTTGAAATACCGGTGCTTAAGGGCTTTAATTTTAAAGGTGGAATGCATATGAGCCCTGAACTGGCGGCATTAACCTTTGCATTAGGTATTTATACCGCTGCATTTATTGCTGAAATAGTAAGGGCTGGAATATTGGCTGTTGATAAAGGTCAAAGAGAGGCTGCTGAATCAATTGGTTTAAAACCTTCTAAAGTGATGAAATTAGTTATTTTGCCACAAGCTCGTAGAGTTATAATTCCTCCCTTAACTAGTCAATATTTAAATTTAACCAAAAACTCTTCTTTAGCAATTGCAATAGGTTATATGGATCTTGTTGCTACACTTGGGGGTATTTCTCTAAACCAAACTGGTAGAGAGATGGAGACGATGGTTATTGTGATGTTAATATATTTATCTGTTTCGCTTAGCATATCTGCTTTCATGAACTGGTATAATAATAAAGTAAAATTAGTGGGAAGATAAAATGAGCTCAGAAATATATAAACCAGGTTCATATCCTAATCTTCCACCACCTCCTGGAACGGTTGGTGTTTATGGTTGGATTAAAAATAATTTATTTTCATCTATTAGTAATTCTACATTAACAATTATTTCGGTAGTGCTTATTTATTACTTAATCGATGGAATAATTGGTTGGTTCTTTTTTGATGCTGTATTTGATGCAAACTCAAAAATTGAATGTAGGAAGATAAATGACGGAGCCTGTTGGGCTGTTATAACTAGAAGAGTTGGTCAGTTTGTATATGGCTTCTATCCTGAAGTAGAAAGGTGGAGAATTGATATTTCATTTTTAACAATGTTTATTGCTTTTGCTCCGTTACTTTACCCTGATTTACCTAAAAGAAAATGGCTACTATGGTTCAGTGGAATTTATCCTTTCTTTGCTTTTATCCTTATCAATGGTGGTTATTTTGGGCTAACTAAGATTGAATATAGTTTATTTGGTGGTTTTATGCTAACCGTTATAATAGGTGTTACTGGTATTGTTTGTTCACTACCCATAGGTATATTTTTAGCTCTTGGAAGACAATCAAAATTAACAGTTGTTAGAACACTTAGTGTTTGTTTTATAGAGTTTATGAGAGGTGTTCCTTTAATAACCTTATTGTTTGTAGCTTCGTCAATGCTGAACTATTTTATGCCTCCAGGTACTAACTTTAGTATTTTAGTTAGAGTTATTATTATGTTTACCTTTTTTTCTGCTGCATATATTGCAGAGGTCATTAGAGGTGGAATTCAAGCAATTCCAAAAGGTCAATATGAGGCTGCAGATGCATTAGGTATGAATTATTGGCAAACAACTAGGTTTATAACACTTCCACAAGCTTTAAAAATATCAATTCCAGGCATAATGAATACTTTTATAGGATTATACAAAGATACAACACTTGTAGTAGTGATAGGTTTATTAGATCCACTTGGCATAGGAAGAGCGGCCTTAGCTGACACTAAATGGAACGGTCTATCGACAGAAACATATCTATTTGTGGCATTATTCTTCTTTGTAAGTTGTTTTGCTATGTCTAGATATTCCCTATGGCTTGAAAATAAATTAAACACTGATCATAAGTGAGCTTAAAAATGGTAAAAAATAAAAATCAATTATCTAAACCAGTTATTGAAATTAAGGAAATGCATAAGTGGTTTGGAAATTTTCACGTTTTAAAAAACATTTCATTAGGTGTTAATCAAGGTGATCGTATCGTTATATGTGGTCCATCAGGCTCTGGAAAATCCACTCTGATTAGATGCATAAATCGTTTAGAAGTTCATCAAAAAGGTGATATTATCGTAAATGGTACAGAACTCACTGGTGATCTAAAAAACCTCGAAGCGATTAGAAGTGACGTTGGAATGGTATTTCAATCTTTTAATCTTTTTCCACACTTAACAGTTCTTGAAAACTGTACATTAGCTCCAATTTGGGTCAAAGGTCTTCCTAAAAAAGAAGCAAATGAACTTGCTATGGAATTATTAACTCGTGTTAAAATACCTGAACAAGCTCTAAAGTTCCCTGGTCAATTATCTGGAGGACAACAGCAAAGAGTTGCAATTGCTAGGTCATTATGTATGCAACCTAAGATCATGTTGTTTGATGAACCTACTTCTGCCTTAGATCCAGAAATGATAAAAGAAGTACTAGACACTATGATTGAGCTAGCTGAAACAGGTATGACAATGCTTGTTGTTACGCATGAAATGGGTTTTGCAAAAAAAGTTGCGGATAGTGTAATTTTTATGGATGAAGGTGAAATTATTGAGCAGAATGATCCTAAGAACTTTTTTAATAATCCCAAGAATGAAAGAACTAAATTATTTTTAAGTCAAATTCTTAATCATTAGTTTGTAAGTTAAATAGATTTAGCTATTTTTTGTTCAGAGGTCGCCCACTCTGTCCAAGAGCCATCGTATATTGGAACGTCTACTTTGCCCATGCAAAAAAGAGCTAAAGAGATAACACAAGCAGAAACACCAGAACCACATGTTGCAATTATATCGTCTTTAATAGAAATTTCTTGATTAGAAAAAATTAAATTTATTTCGTCAAGAGACTTTAAAAAACCTTGCGAATTAACAAAATCTGATGAAGGAAGACTTTTAGAACTTGGAATGTGTCCAGATGGTAACCCAGGTCTTGGTTCTTTAGCTTCCCCTGTAAATCGTTTATAAGACCTGGCGTCTAGGATTATGCTTTTTTCGTCTTTAGAGGCAGTTATCATTTGATCTAAAGTAACAACAAGTTCTTTTTTTTCAGTTTTAGCAGCAAAATTACCTTTAGGTAAAGAAGTTGTTTGGTCTGTAACTTCCCCATTAAACTTTATCCAATTATTTAAACCTCCTTGAAGAATAAATATATTATCGTAACCAAAATATCTAAATAAAAACCATGCTCGTGCAGATGACAAGAATGGTGAGTTATCATAAATAATTATTTCATCTCTATCATTTAAGCCAAGATCTCTCATCTGTTCGGAAAACAATTCCTTTGATGGTATCATGTGAGGCAAAGAGTTATTGGGATCAGCAATTTTATTAATATCAAAAAAAACGGCATTTGGAATATGTTTTTTGTCATACTCATCTTTAGCAATTAAATCAGAATTTGGAAGGTAAAAAGTTGCATCTAAGATCTTTAGATTATTTTGAGTGCTTAACTTTACGCTCAAGTCTTTTGGTTTGATAAATAAATCTTTCTCCATACGTAATCTCCATTTAAAGCCAATGTGGAACGGCCAAATCTTTACTTTTTAAAAATGAAGGATTCCAGATTTTAGATTGATACCTTTGACCAGAATCACAAAGAATAGTTACAATTGTGTGACCTGGTCCTAATTCTTTAGCAAGTTTAATTGCACCTGCAACATTAATTCCACTAGAACCTCCAAGAAATAATCCTTCTTCTTTTAGTAATTCAAAAATTATAGTAAGAGCTTGATTGTCGTCAATCTAAATGACATGTCTATTGGACAGTTTTCTAGGTTTTTAGTAACCCTACCTTGTCCTATACCTTCAGTAATAGAATTTCCTTCAGATTTCATCTCACCTTTTTGATAGTAATTGTATAAACCTGATCCATAAGGATCCGATAATGCTATTTTAATATTATTATTTTGTTCTTTTAAATATAAGCCTGTTCCTGACAAAGTCCCACCAGTTCCTACAGCACATGTAAAAGCGTCTACTTTCACCATTAGTTTGTTCCCATATTTCAGGTCCTGTAGAGTTATAATGAGACATTTGATTTGCAATATTGTCAAATTGATTGGCCCAAAGAACTCCTTTTTCATTAGTCTCTCCTAACATTTTTGCAATTTCTTCTGATTGCCTTATGTAATTACCTGGATTTGAATAGGGTAGGGCAGGTACAAGTCGCAGTTCACAACCTATTAACTTAAGAGCGTCTTTTTTTTCCTGACTCTGCGTTTCAGGCATTACAATTACTGTTTTATAACCAAGAGAATTACCAACTAGACCGAGTCCAATACCAGTATTTCCTGCTGTACCTTCAACTATCAAACCACCTGGTAATAATTTTTTTTTATCAATTGCATCTAAAATTATTCCTTTTGCTGCTCTGTCTTTAATGGAGGATCCGGGATTTAAAAATTCAGCTTTCCCTAATATTTCGCAGCCAGTTAATTCACTAGCTTTATTTAATCTAATTAAAGGTGTATTACCAATGGTATCAATGAAGTTTTCTTTTATTAATTTTTTCATAAATTTTACTTACTAATTATGTGATTTTGTTTATACAAAGTTATTATTATATAATGACTATATAGAGCCTATGTCAAAAAACTATTTTAAATTTTAAATTAAAGAAAAAATCAAATGATAAACTTTAAAAATATTTCTTTTTCTATTGGTGGTGTTTCTCTTCTAGAAGAAACATCTGCTTTTGTTCCTACTGGGCACAAAGTTGGTATTGTTGGAAGAAATGGCGCTGGTAAAACAACATTATTCAAATTAATTCAAAAAGAACTTATTATTGATGGAGGAGTTATTGAAATACCAAGAAATTTTAAAGTAGGTTCTGTTGCTCAAGAAGCACCATCTACAGAAGAAACACTTTTAGATACCGTATTGGCAGCTGATTTTGAACGAGCCGAATTATTAAGAGATGCAGAAATAGAAACAGACCCAAATAAAATTGCTAATATTCATATTAGATTAGCAGACATTGACGCATATTCTGCAGATGCTAGAGCTTCTTCTATATTAACTGGACTGGGTTTCAGTCAAAATGATCAAAACAGTCCATGTTCTAGTTTTTCTGGTGGTTGGAGAATGAGAGTTGCACTAGCTAGTGTCTTATTTTCAAATCCTGATCTTTTATTACTAGATGAGCCCACTAATTACCTAGATTTTGAGGGTACAGCATGGCTGGAGAATTATTTACAAAAATTTAAGAACACAGTTTTAGTAATATCTCATGACAGAAGTTTATTAAATAAATCTGTAAATGGTATACTTCATCTTTCTAATAAAAAATTACAATTTTATTCTGGTAATTACGATACTTTTGATAATGAAAGAAGGATTCAATTAGAACAGAAGATTTCTTTAAAAAATAAACAAGATGCCCAAAGAGCTCATATTCAAAGTTTTGTAGATCGTTTTAAAGCAAAAGCATCTAAAGCCAGACAAGCGCAATCCAGAATAAAAATATTAGAAAAAATGAAGCCTATCGTTATTGAAGAAGATCAAAAAATACCAAGATTTAAATTTGACGAAGCTATTAAGTTTGCTCCACCTTTGGTAACTTTAGATAAGGCTTCTGTTGGTTATAATGATGTTGAAGTATTAAAAAATATAAATATACAAATAAACCCTGATGATAGGATAGGTTTGTTAGGTGTAAATGGAGAAGGTAAATCCACTTTTTCTAAACTTATAGCAAAAAAAATTAAATTAATTAATGGTTCTCTGCAAATTCCCCAAAAATTAAAAATTGGTTATTTTGCCCAACATCAATTAGATGAATTAAGGCCTAATGAAACAGCTTTTGAACATGTTTATTCAAAGTTAAACTCAGAAATACCGTCTAAAGTTAGAGCTAGGCTTGGCTCAGCTGGTTTTGCAGCGGATACAATGGATTTACAAGTAAAAAGATTGTCTGGAGGTCAAAAGGCTAGATTATTACTTTTATTAGTTGTAATAGAAAAGCCTGACTTATTAATTTTAGATGAACCTACAAATCATCTTGATATAGAAAGTAGGGAAGCTCTCATTATGGCATTGAATGATTATTCAGGTTCATTAATATTAGTTAGTCACGACGCTTTTTTGGTTGAAAGGTTAGTGGATAGATTACTCATTGTAAAAAATGGCGGAGTATCTGAGTTTTCTGGTGATATTCATGAATATAGAGATTTAGTTTTAAATAGAAATCAAAATCAGAAGAAGAATAATAAAAAGAATATTAGAATTAATTCTAACAACAATTTTGATAGTACGTCATCGTTATCTGATTTAAAAAAGCGATTATCTATTTCTGAAAAAAAAATAAACGAGTTTGAGAAAAAGAAGTCTGATTTAGAAAATGAAATGCTTGATAATCAGTTTTATGACATCAAGAATACTTTACGTATTAAAGAAGTAAATACAGATTTGAAAAAAAATTTACAACTACTTAAACAAGAAGAAAAAGTATGGGAAAAAATTGCTGAAGACATTGAAAATTTTGATAAATGAATGAAACTGAAGTTTACTTTACTCTTTTTACATCCTCTTTTGTATCCTCAACCGTCCTACCTGGTCACTCTGAATTAACATTAACGGCTTTTATTTATTTAAATAAATTCTCTACTACAAATCTTATTCTTGTTGCTAGCCTTGGAAATATACTAGGCTCTGTTTTAAATTGGTATTTAGGTTTTTATTTTGTAAAATTTAAAGAAAAGAAGTGGTTCCCAATAAATAGTTCACAATTAGAAAAGGCTTCTTTATGGTTCGCAACTTATGGGAAATGGACTTTATTTTTAAGTTGGGTGCCTTTTATTGGTGACCCTCTCACGGTGGTAGCTGGAATTCTTCGTATTCCAATAATTACTTTTGTAATTATAGTGTCTATTTCAAAAATATTAAGATATGTGTTTATAAGTTTGATAGCTTTAAATGTCTTTTAAAAAAATGATAACTTGTCTATTCATATGTTTGATTTAAAGATATGGCTCCCCGGGACGGATTCGAACCGCCGGCCAGACGATTAACAGTCGTCTGCTCTACCGCTGAGCTACCGGGGAATATTAACGTTTAATGCTCATTTAATCATGTTTTAAATATAAAAAAAGGAAAATGCAAGAAATTAAAAAATGATTTGTAATAACTAAAAATATTAGTTTTTTTATTAATTTTTATTTAAAATATTTTTTGCAATATGTTCAATGTCAGAGTTGTTTAGAGATGATGCAGTAATCTTTTTTAAAACCTTGCGATCATTTTTAATGGTATTTGATGAGTATGAAGGGTCGTAATGATTTTCTAAAAAACTTTTAGTTAAATCAAACCATTTTTTGCTATCAATTAGATTTGCCCATTCATCAAGTAGTTTCTTGCTTAATCTATTTTTAAGACCTTTAATTATAGGTTTTATTAATGTTGGATCATTACACATGTAATCATAATCTTTAACTAAAAACTTAGCACGTAAATCCACATTTGCGGATATTTCTATTCTAGGTGCATTGATCATTTTTTTCCAAATAGATTTAGGTATATGAATATTCCCAATTTTACTACTTTCAGCTTCAATATAAATTTTATCTTTAAGATTAAGATTTTGTATCTTATTGAAAATTAAGCTTTCAAAGAATTTTTGTGATGGTTGAATTAAATCTGGAATTTTACCTAAAAGAGAACCTTTATGATTTGCGAGTCCTTCTAAATCTAAAATTTGTCCACCTTCATTTTCAATACTTTTTAATATTTTAGTTTTAGCAGATCCTGTTTTCCCACTAATCAAAGTAATTTTTAATTTAGGACCAATATTTTCTAAAAAATTAATCACTTGGTTTCTATATTCTTTATAACCACCTTTAAGTTGGTTTGTTCTCCATCCAACTTCTGAAAGTACAATTGAAAAAGCTTTCGATCTTTGTCCTCCTCTCCAGCAATAAATTAAAGGTTGCCAAGACCCCTTTTTTTCTATGAAATTATTTTGAATATGGAATGCTATATTTTTAGCTGCCAATGAAGATCCAATTATTTTTGCCTTAAATGAACTTTCTTTTTTATAGATAGTTCCTACTTTTTGTCTTTCTAGATCTGATAAAACTGGGCAATTTATAGCGCCAACAATATGGTCTTCTGCAAATTCTAATGGTGACCTTACATCTATAATAGTATCAAACTTTTTGTTGTTCCATTTTTTAATTACTTTATGTTTTGTCATGAGATGAAGTTACATTATTTTGATTTGGTTATCTAAATTATTCACATAACCTATTTCAACAAAGTTGATTTTGTAATTTTTTAAAATTGCAAATTGTTTTTCTTTATCTTCCCTAGGTATTATAAAAGCTAATCCTCCAACAGTTTGAGGGTCATATAATATTTCATCGATTGATTTTTTTTGTCGATCATAAATAATACTTTTAATAGCTGAATTATAATTTGATTCAAACAAAGAAGATTTTACATCTTTATCAATAGCTTCTTTAACTCCATTAAATATTGGTATTTTTTCAGGGAAAATCGTTAACCCAGTCTTATTCTTATCCCTTTTTATCAAATTAAGAAGATGGTTTGCAAGGCCAAATCCAGTAATGTCAGTCATTGATAAAATATTTAATTTTTCAGTTATACTACCAAACAAGAAGTTGCCATTTATCATTTGAGTTATCACGTCTTTTTGAAAATAACTGTCAATTATATCATTGTTGATACCAGAAAAAATAATACCAGAACCAA
>JGI20155J14468_10003142_pt1 | contig 11682 bp, 8 predicted proteins | sample COG_05_FD_14468 | JGI IMG/M metagenome (IMG submission 14468)
CTCAAAGATTCAAGGTGGTTGTTGCTGAATTTTCTGAACAGCAAATCTAGCTCTCTAAGACCCCTTCTGCACTTCCATTTTGTTTTATTGATTTCGGTATTCATCTTCCTAGGTTAATATATTATCTTTAAATAGCATTTATTAAGTTTCATCATTGAAAAATATTGACTATCTTACATTTGGCGCTCATCAACTAGGTCAATTAAAAGCCTTGCATCTTGAAGGCGATTTTGACTCTGTAATTAACTTATTACAAGGACAAGTTACTTCTGACTGCAGCAAGCTTAAAGATGGCGAGGGGCAAGCCTCAGCATTATGCGATGAAAAAGGCTTTGTATTATGTAATTTTGATATTCTCCTCTACAAAAAACTTGTCTTAATAGCCATCGATAATGAGCTTGAGAATATTTTTTTAGATGAGATGAAGAAATTTGCACCTTTTTATAAGGTAGCCATCAAATCGTTTGATGTGACCTTTATTGGTTGGATTCGCAAGCCACATGAAGACATGTTGCCGAATGAACAATTAATAATGAGGGCAGATGATGCTCAAGTTTCTATTCTAGCTTCCTCTGATAACAAGGAAATAGCAGAAAATACCAAAGATACAGCTGGTATGAGCTGGTCACTTAACAGAAAGTTACTCGAAGATCACATTATACAAAAGAAAGATTCAGGTAAATTTAGGCCACATGAGCTAATGCAACATATATCTAGAGTTAGCTTTTCGAAAGGTTGCTTTAGAGGTCAAGAGATTATTGCAAGGATGGAATACCTCGGTAAACAAAAAAAACAAACTGCTTTATTAGTGCACGCTTCAATTGACGAAGTGCATAAATTTGAAATTATTGGGCAAACTATAACCAGCAAGGGCGAGTACTTCTCATCGTGCATGGGCCCAAAAGATATTTTTAACCGCTAATCAATTTCCCAGTCAATTTGCTCTTTATCAGATTTCAATAAAATATTGTTAATTTCTGAGAAGGGTCTTGAGCCAAAAAATCCACGGTAGCAAGAGAGAGGTGATGGATGGGGTGCTAGTAAAATATCATTGCATTGCCCATCAATTAAATTCATTTTTTTTTGTGCAAAGTTTCCCCAAAGAACAAAAATTACTCCGCCGCGTTCACTTAGTTTTGAAATAATTTTATTAGTTAGAGTTGTCCATCCTAGGTTTCGATGTGAGTTGGGTTTACCCTCCTCCACACTCAACGAAGAATTTAGAAGTAACACCCCTTGCTGTGACCAAAAACTTAGATCACCATGAGTGGGATTTGAGCATTTAACATCTTCGGTTAACTCTAAATAAATATTTTTTAGTGATGGAGGGATAGTAATATTTCTATTAACCGAGAAAGCTATTCCATTGGCTTGACCAAATTTATGATATGGATCTTGTCCCAACATTAATACTTTTGTATCAAGAAAAGAGGTGAGGTGTAGAGCTTGAAATAGCCTATCAATTGGCGGAAAAAATTTCACATCATCGTCAATGAGCTCATCTAATCTGGGTGTGAGATCGCCAAAAAAATCATCGCAAAAGCTTGCTCCTAGAGCGTTCTTCCAATGTTCAGGAAAGTTAAAATTTTTCAAAAAAATTGCCACCAAAAATGGTTAATTTTTATCCACAGAATCTGTGGATAAAGTTTGGGATAACTTAGTATTGTAATAGTTTAGACCTATTTAAAAGGGATTCATGGAAATTGGTCAAAAAGTAACCAAATTATAATAAAAATACCTTAAATCAGTACTTTATATGAATAATACTCTTGAGATAAGGCTTTTAAGAAGCAAATAGAGGTCACGCCAATACCATCATTTTTGTCTGTGGGCAAGTATTTTTTTAAAAAAAAATAAACTAGAATACATCTCATTGATATCTTCCATCATTAAGACTTATGAATAACCCAAAAAACGTGCTTTTTTCAGAATATAACTTAAATGGCTTGAAGCTAAAAAATAGGATCGTCATGGCTCCCATGACAAGAAATTTCTCCCCAAAAGGAGTGCCGGCTGACTACGCACCAAACTACTATGCAAAGAGAGCGGCCGGAGGTGTTGGCCTAATTATTACTGAGGGGGTTGAGGTGAGCCATCGAGCTGCAAGCGGCTATTTGGATGTTCCTAATTTAGAATCAGATTCATCAAAGTTGATGTGGGAAAAGGTAGTGTCTGCTGTTCACAAAAATGACTCGCCTATATTTTGCCAGCTTTGGCATGTTGGTGGAATTAGAAAGCTCGGCATGCCACCTTCTCCAGAAATTCCTGGATTCACTCCCTCTGGATGTGTAAAGCCTGGAAAAAAAGTTGCCTATGAAATGACAGCGGAAGACATAGAAGAGTTGATTGAAATTTATGCGAATGATGCAAAAATTTGTGAAGAGCTCGGGTTCGATGGCGTTGAAATTCATGGAGCGCATGGATATCTAATTGATCAATTTTTCTGGGATGCTATAAACACCAGGACAGATCAATTTGGAGGCTCTTTGGAAAACAGAGCAAGGTTTGCTTCAAGAATTATTCAAGAGACACAACAACGAACTTCTTCTGAATTTCAGGTTGGAATCAGAATCTCTCAATGGAAACAACAGGACTATGAAGCAAAAATTACATCGGATCAAGATGAGCTAAATTTATTTTTAAATATTCTCAAAAATGCAGGAGCAGATTTTCTGCATTGCAGCAACAGAAGATTTTGGGAGGGCGAATTCTCAGAAGATGGATTAAATTTAGCTGGCATAGCTAAACAAAGTACTGGTTTGCCTTCTATTAGCGTTGGCAGCGTTGGTGTTGATAAAGATTTTATTAAGCTTTATGCAGGAGATCATCAAACTCAAACCACCGATTTAGATAAATTGCATCAAAAGCTAAATAATTCAGAATTTGATTTGATTGCGGTTGGAAGAGCTTTATTATCTGATCCAGAGTGGGCTAATAAAGTTCAAAATGGCCAAGAAAAGGACATTGTCCCTTTTGATAAAAGCTTTGTAGAAAACTACGTTTAATTTAAGAAGCTGTATTAATAGACCTAACCTTTAGGACATGCTCGATTGATTTTAATTGGCTTACAAGCTCATCACTAGCTTCGTGCTCTAAATCTATCAAGTTAACAGCTATTTCATCTCGACTTTTATTCGACATCTCAGCGATGTTAAGATCAAGGGATGCTATAGAATCCGTAATTTTACTAATCATACCAGGCTCATTCTTGGTAATGATTACAAGACGATGGGGCGTACTTCGCTCTAATGAGACATTCGGAAAATTAACNGAATTAATAATTACTCCTCTTTGCAAAAAATTAGCGATCTGNTTTGCGGCCATGACAGCNCAATTAACCTCTGCTTCTTTAGTGCTAGCACCCATGTGAGGCAGGAGAATAACATCACTNTTCTTTGCTGATCTTGATATTAATTCAGGCGTTGGGAAATCTGTTACAAATTTTGAGAGATTGCCGTTTTCAAGNGCTTCTATTACGTCATTGCTGTTGACGATACCTCCCCTAGATAAATTTATTAGCCTTGAACCAGATTTAAAATACTTCAAATTATTAGCATTGATCAAATTTTTTGTTGCTTCAACCAATGGCACATGCAAAGACACATAGTCTGATTGCTTTAAGAGGTCTTCAAGTGTTTCTGCCTTTTCCACTTCTCTAGGAAGCCTCCAAGCGGAGTCAATAGAAATATGGGGATCATATCCAACAAGCTTCATTCCGAGCGCCTGAGAGGCCTGTGCTAGCATAGAGCCTATAGCTCCCAAGCCAACAATTCCTATGGTTTTGCCAGCAAGCTCATTACCTGCAAATGTTTTTTTTTGAGCTTCGAGCATTTTATTTAAGGCGTCTGCATCAGTGGAGTCAAGATTCTTAGCAAAATTTATTCCATCCACAATTCCTCTGGATGAAAGCAGCATTCCGCATATTACAAGCTCCTTTACTGCATTAGCATTTGCACCCGGAGTATTGAAAACAACTACCCCTAGATCAGTTGCATCTTTTAAAGGTATGTTATTAACTCCGGCGCCAGCTCTTGCAATTGCAGATAAATTACTTCCAAACTCATCAGCAACCAACTTATGACTTCTAAGAATTAAAGCATCGGGATTCTCAGAAACTTCATTGATTTTTTTTGAAGCCATTACTGCAAGACCATCTTCAGCAATATTGTTAAAAGTTTTATAAGTAAACATTGATTATGTTGATTGAATTCAAAAAGAAGACAGTTTAGTACAGAAAGCTTTGAATCAAAATAGTGTTTTAGATCTTAATGCGACAAAATTGCAGAATAATCTGTTTGGTAGGCATAAAAAATTTAGCTGTATGCCTGCATTAAAATTTTTAGAAACTCTTTCCATTTTTTATGATCTGAGGTGTCTAATATTCCCTCTCTTGGTGAGTAAATGGTTGTTTGATTAGAGATTTTCTCTGAAATCTGATCCGATGAAAATATACCAAAACCAATTCCAGCGGTAATTGCGGCGCCTGTAGCTGTAGATTCTGTGCTCGAAGGCACTTTAATATCTAAGCCAAGAAAATCTGCAAGTAATTGACAAAACTTTTTATTCCCCGCCATACCTCCATCGATAGCAAGATTCTTTATTTCTATGCCATCCTCTTTTAACGCATCTCTAATATCCATTACCTGATAAATAAGAGCCTTAAATGCAGCTGTTACCATATCTTTTTGCGAAGTATCCCTGGTGATTCCATAAAATGATGCTCTGATCTCAGAATTCCAATGAGGCGCCCCTATTCCTGTGAACGCAGGAATAAAAAGAACTCCATTTGACTTTCCTGAGGAAGATAAAAAATCAATGCTGTCTTGAGAATCGTTAAAAAACTTCATGTTATCTCTTAGCCATTGGATGGTAGTGCCAGCAGAAAAAATGCTACCTTCTAAGGCATAACTTAGATTTTTCTGCAATTCATAGCCAACAGTGCTTAATAGTCCTGACTTGGAGCTTTGTGGTTTTAACCCTGAATTCACCATTAAAAAGCATCCTGTTCCAAACGTAGCTTTCATATCACCATAATTAAAGCATTTCTGACCAACAAGAGCGCTCTGCTGATCGCCAATCATTCCCGTAATAGGAAGTGATAAGTTTTGACGTGAAAGGGAGCCGAACGGCATCATCTGAGCCGCAAACTTCTGGCAGCATTGAGGCAGGCACATTAAATATATCTAAAAGCTCTTGGTCCCATTCCATTGAATGGATGTTAAAAATATTAGTTCTAGACGCATTTGTCACATCCGTTTTATGAACCCGGCCATCAGATAAATGCCAAAGTAGAAAAGTATCCACGGTTCCAAACCTCAAGTTTCCTGCTAACGCTTTCTCTCTTGCGCCTTCAACATTATCTAAAATCCAGGAAATTTTTGTTGCAGAGAAATAGGGATCCAGCAAAAGACCAGTTTTTTTATTGATAATGGATTCAAGATTTTGTTTTTTAAGTGCAGCGCAGTAATCTGCCGTTCTTCTATCCTGCCATACAATGCCATTGTAAATAGGGATGCCTGAATCGGAATCCCAGACTAAAGTTGTCTCCCTTTGGTTTGTGATACCAACGCATTTAATGTCATATGAAGAAGCTAAAATTGGATCCAAAGAATTGTACACAGATTCCAGCAATTTATTTGGATCAACCTCAACCCATCCATCAACAGGATAGAGCAATGGATACTCTTCTTGCTCAGATTTAATAATATTTAATCCCTCATCATAGATCACACATCTGGTGCTCGTTGTACCTTGATCTATGGCCAATAAATATGTCATATACACTCCCTATAATTTAGATTTATCCACAATTTATGCACTTATTCTTCACAGCCCATAAACATCATTTATACAGCATATAGTGAATAAATTGAAAGAATTCACAATATATTGTGTTTTTTACTTGATTATTTATCCACAATGTAAGAATATTGACGTTGGTTTAAAAAATTCAAAAAAGAAAAAGTTTTAGCCCCACCCATTGGTAGATCGTGTCAAGACGGCCAACGAAAGAAACAAGAAAAAAGAGGTAGAACATGTCATTACAGGAGTTAGGTAATACTCAAGAGGGCTCAGGAACAGAATCAGCAGGATCAATCCCTTCAGAAGATTTAAATATTACAGCACCAGGCAAGCTGCGTGTAATTAAAAGAAATGGAAAAGTAGTCTCATTCGAAGAAGATAAGATTAAGATTGCTGTGACAAAAGCCTTTCTTGCAAATGAATCAGGCAATGCAGCTGCAAGTGAAAGAATTCATAGAAAAGTGGAAGACATCACAAAAGATGTTCAGGATATTTTTAAAAGAAGAATGCCGTCAGGTGGAACCCTTCATATTGAAGAAATCCAGGATCAGGTAGAGCTACAGCTAATGCGCAACGAGGAATACATAGTTGCAAGAAAATATATTCTTTACAGAGAAGAAAGAGCTTCTGAGCGAACAAAAGAAACATCGCAGCAGACAACCCTTGAAGCGCCAGCGATATCAGTCACCAAAAAAGATGGCTCTAAAGTTCCGTTAGATATTAACAGGCTTGCTGCGGTCGTAAATCATGCATGCGAAGACCTTGAAGACGTGAATGCAGATTCTATTCTTGAAGAATCAATTAAAAATCTTTACGACGGCGTTTCAATCAGTGATATGAAATCAGCATTGGTAATGTCGGCCAGAACAAAAGTTGAGCAAGAACCTAACTATAGTTTTGTAACAGCCAGAATCTTGCTTGACGAGCTCAGAAGTGAGGCTTTGTCTTTTCTTGGAGTTGCGGAAGAAAGCTCACACCCCGAAATGAAAGAGAATTATCCAAAAGCTTTTAAAGCTTATATTGATAAAGGAATTGAGCTTGAAATGCTAGACCCAAATCTAAAAACATTTGATCTAGATAAATTAGGTGCTGCTATTGATCATGATAGGGATTATCAATTTACCTATCTTGGTCTCCAAACTTTGTACGACAGATACTTCATTCATTATCAAGACACTCGATTTGAGCTACCTCAAGTATTCTTTATGCGAGTTGCTATGGGGCTTTCTGCAGAAGAAGAAAATCGTGAAGATAGAGCAATAGAGTTTTACCGACTGCTATCAAGCTTTGATTACATGAGTTCTACCCCTACTCTTTTCAATTCTGGAACACTAAGACCCCAACTATCTTCTTGCTATCTAACAACCATACCAGATGATTTAGATGGAATTTTTGGAGCAATGAAAGACAATGCGTTGCTTTCAAAATGGGCAGGTGGACTTGGAAATGATTGGTCTCCAGTTAGAGCTCTAGGCTCATACATCAAGGGCACTAATGGAAAAAGCCAAGGTGTAGTGCCGTTTTTAAAGGTTGCAAATGACACAGCAGTAGCAGTTAACCAAGGCGGAAAACGAAAAGGAGCAATGTGTGCTTACCTTGAAACCTGGCATTTAGACGTAGAAGAATTTTTAGATCTAAGAAAAAATACAGGTGATGATAGAAGAAGAACGCATGACATGAACACTGCAAACTGGGTTCCAGATTTATTTATGAAGAGGGTTGAGTTAGGCGCTAACTGGACATTGTTCTCACCTGGAGAAGCTCCAGATCTTCATGATCTTACTGGCCTTGCTTTCGAAAAAAGATATGAAGAGTACGAGGCTTTAGCAGCTGAAGGAAAAATGGATCAACACAAAACCATACCGGCAAAAGATCTATGGAGAAAAATGCTGACCATGCTATTTGAAACAGGTCATCCGTGGATTACTTTTAAAGATGCATGTAACTTGCGCTCTCCTCAGCAACACGTTGGAGTAATTCATTCTTCTAATCTTTGTACAGAAATTACATTGAATACTAGCAATGACGAGATTGCAGTGTGCAACCTTGGTTCAGTAAATCTTCCGCAGCACATGAAGGATGGAGTTCTAGATCAAGAAAAGGTCAAACGTACAGTAACGACTGCTCTTCGAATGCTCGACAATGTTATTGATATTAATTATTACTCCGTGGATACAGCTAAAAATTCAAATCTTAAGCATCGTCCAGTTGGCATGGGTCTCATGGGCTTTCAAGATGCACTCTATATGCAAGATACACCCTATTGCTCAGATGCAGCGATAGAATTTGCCGATCGAAGCATGGAAGTAATTAGCTATTATGCTATTGCAGCATCAAGCGATCTTGCTAAAGAAAGAGGCACCTATCCTTCTTATGATGGTTCATTGTGGAGCCAGGGTATTTTTCCAAAAGATTCAATTGAAATTTTAGAGAAAAATAGAGGCAGTGAATTCCTTAAAGTTGATAGGTCTGAGACATTAGACTGGGATCAATTAAGGGCTAAGGTAAAGAAAGATGGTATGAGGAATTCTAATGTTATGGCTATTGCTCCAACAGCAACTATTTCAAATATTACAGGAGTCACCCAATCAATCGAGCCAACATACCAAAATCTCTATGTAAAATCTAACCTTTCAGGCGAATTTACTATTGTGAATCCATATCTTGTAAGAAAGCTTAAAACCTTGAACTTATGGGATGATGTGATGATCAATGACCTTAAATACTTTGAAGGCAGCTTAACTGAGATTTCAAGAATCCCTGATGATATTAAAAAGCTTTTCTCAACAGCTTTTGAAGTGGAGCCTCAATACATAGTTGAGGCGGCAAGCAGAAGACAAAAATGGATCGATCAGGCTCAATCACTTAATCTGTACATTGGGAATGCCAATGGCAAAAAACTAGATTTAACCTATAGAATGGCTTGGTACTCTGGCCTGAAGACTACTTACTACCTTAGATCAATTGCAGCTACCACTACTGAAAAATCAACTATCAATCAAGGCACCTTGAATGCCGTAAGCTCTCAAGCAGAAGCAGCTCCAGAAGTTCCTCATGAACTTGGAGCTCCTGCCCCTGTGCCAGAGGCATGTTCCTTGGATGATCCTGACTGTGAAGCATGTCAGTAATAAAATAACGGAGAAATAGAATGTTAAATTGGGATGAATACAATAAAGAAGAGGCTCAAGCAGCTCCAGCGATCAAGAGTGCTACTGCTGAGGAAGTAAAACAAACTCAGCCTGTGGTCCAAGAAGCGCCTGCACAAGCTGAATCAACCTCTGCCTCTGTCGAGGAAGGCTCACGAGCTGAGATAGCGAGAAAGGCCATTGAAAATTTTGATGAGTCAGAAGGCATTAAAGAGCTTGATGAAATGCAAGGTACAGCTGGAAGGGTTCAAGTAGACGACAAAGCCATGATTAACTGCAACGCGGACTTAAATCAATTGGTGCCGTTTAAGTATGACTGGGCGTGGCAGAAGTATCTTGACGGCAGTGCCAATCATTGGATGCCTCAAGAAGTTAACATGACTGCAGATATAGCTCTTTGGAAATCTGAAGATGGTTTAACTGAAGATGAAAGAACGATTGTAAAAAGAAATCTTGGGTTCTTCTCAACTGCAGATTCATTAGTTGCTAATAACCTTGTCCTAGCTCTCTATAGGCTTATAACTAATCCAGAGTGCAGACAGTACATCCTGAGACAAAGCTTAGAAGAAGCTATTCATACTCACGCATATCAGTACTGCATTGAGTCTCTTGGAATGGATGAAGGCGAGATATTTAATATGTACAGAGAAATACCCAGCGTAGCTAAGAAAGCAGCTTGGGGCCTTAAGTATACGCAACAAATATCTGATCCAACTTTTCAAACAGGAACTACAGAAACTGATAAGCAGCTACTAAGAAACCTTATAGCCTTCTATTGTGTCCTTGAGGGAATATTCTTTTATTGCGGTTTTACCCAGATTTTATCTATGGGCAGACGCAACAAAATGACGGGAACAGCTGAGCAATTTCAGTACATTCTGAGAGATGAATCTATGCATGTAAATTTTGGGATAGATGTGATCAACCAAATTAAAATTGAGAACCCTCATTTATGGGATGATCAAATGAAACATGAAGCAGCTCAAATGATTCTAGAAGGCACAGAGCTTGAAATCATGTATGCAAGAGCCACAATGCCCAGAGGTGTTCTTGGAATGAATGCATCAATGATGGAAGAGTATCTGCAATTTATTGCCAATCGACGCTTGACGCAAATTGGTCTAGAAGAAGAGTTCAAAGGCGCTACTAATCCTTTTCCATGGATGTCTGAAATCATGGATTTAAGAAAAGAGAAAAATTTCTTCGAAACCCGCGTTATCGAATATCAAACAGGCGGAGCCCTTAACTGGGAATAAAATCTTCTTTCAATTTAACTGGCCTACAAGATACCTTGTAGGCAAAGTTCTTGCTTGAGTAAGGGGTAAGAATTATCGTGGTTGAAAATTTTCTACAGTACGGTCAATGGTTTATTTTAGTTTTGAGCATACTGAGTCTTGTGCTGGTTAGCTCTGTCAAACATGAAACCAGATTAAATGGATATATTCTTACNGGCATCAGNAGGTTTGCGGGTGCTTTGGTTTTCCTATTGGTTGATTTACCAGCNTTTGTCATAGCAAATTTAATACAAACATATATAGCCTTTAACGGTTATTATAAAAATAAAAAAGCTGGGGAAAAAATCAATCATGACAAGCCAAACACAACCGACTAAAAGTTACCGAACTTTTGCATTAATTTTACTAACTATAGTCTATGGCTTTAATTTTATTGACAGACAAATCGTTGGTATNTTGGCGCCCTTTATCCAAAAAGATCTGGGGCTTACAAACACAGAATTAGGACTGCTAATTGGTTTAGCCTTTGCAATTTTTTATACCTTAGTTGCAATTCCTATAGCTTGGTTAGCCGATCGCTACAATCGAGTAAATATATTATCTATTGCATTAGCCACTTGGAGTGGATTTACGGCTCTAACTGGTTTAGCAGGCAACTTCATCCAAATTGGAATTGCCCGAATGGGTGTTGGCATTGGAGAAGCAGGAGGCAGCCCCCCTTCTCACTCAATTATCTCCGATATGTACCCAAAAGAAGAGAGAGCAAGTGCATTAGGCGTTTATTCCATGGGGATACCTCTTGGTATTATGGCAGCTTACTTTGCAACAGCCATGCTTATGGGCTCATCTGGTGAAGATGTTAATTGGAGGAGAATTTTTATTTTCCTCGGACTGACAGGGGTTGCCTTAGCTGTCCTGGTCAAATTGGTACTACGTGAACCTGTTCGCGGCGCAATGGAATTCAATGATCAAACTGAGATTAAAAAGCCGCCCTTCATGGAGTCACTCAAGACTCTTATGAGAATTCCTGCCTGGTGGGCTATGTGCTTTGGAATAGCTTTTGGCTCTTTTGTATCCTATTCAAAATCAGCATTTCATACGAAGTACTTGGTTGCCTTAGATCCAAGCTATGACTTTCAAACCTTAGTAATCATTCTAGGCATAGTTAATGGAACAACTTATGCAGGCGGAGCATTCTTTGGGGCGAGGCTGGCAGATAAATGGGGTAAAAAAGATATACGTGCATATGGGTGGTTGCCCGCAATATCAATTGCTCTTTGCTTGCCAATCGGAATTGCTGCTTGGTGGTCCTCGTCAATTGAAATGAATCTCGTTTTTACTACTCTGTTTTTATTGTTCATGGGTGTGTACCTAGGTCCAAGTTTTGCAATTGCTCAAACCTTGGCTCCTATTAATATGCGAGCAATGTCTACGGCTCTATTCTTTTTTATTCTTAATATGATTGCTCTGGGGGGTGGGCCTACTTTTTCAGGCTGGCT